>Ga0302215_10000017_pt1 | contig 154418 bp, 137 predicted proteins | sample II_Fen_N3_1_FD_194580 | JGI IMG/M metagenome (GOLD analysis project Ga0302215, IMG submission 194580) | Peat permafrost microbial communities from Stordalen Mire near Abisko, Sweden - II_Fen_N3_1 | ecosystem: Environmental > Terrestrial > Soil > Wetlands > Permafrost | place: Sweden: Abisko... | reverse complement strand
AATCATGATATAGTCATTTTCATAGATGTCACTTTTGTCCGTTTGGCACAGGAATCCCGTCCGCATAATGCGGGAACTGCGTCCGGATGTTACAGGATTGTTGTACCAAATAGACAAGAATAATCAAATAGACACTGGTATTACTTTGATTATATATTATATACTTCGTTTATACAATGATTTCCAGTGTTTAAAATTGAACATATTATCTTCATGTTGATAGTAATGTTATACCCTTTGTGACATTGTATAAGCCCCGTACTACTATATAGAAGTTTGTACCCTTAAAGATATATATTATTATATAGAATCAGTCGAATTAAAGGGAAATATGAAGAGAATCCAGAGGGATACAGTAAACTATAACACTAGAGAATAAGTTCATGGAAAATGTGTCAATATTGATACCCAGAAGCTACAGTAATTGAGGTGGGTCTACGTAATCAATGAAAAGTGGAACAGTATCATATTTTATTCCAAACGGTACATATTCTTCGTACTTGAATTCCAATCGGCACTTTTTATTCGTACTGAGACCGCAATCGGCACTTATTTTTCGTACAGAGACAGCAATCATCGTGTTTTTTCTGGGTTGAGTATGTTTGAAAAAGAAAAGGACAGTACTGAAATATTCAATACTGCCCTTTTTGTTAAAATGAATTAATCTTTATTATAATATGTTCCATCATTTATATACGACCTAAATAAATAAAATTGTTGTAGTTGTTACAAGTAATAATCTTTCCCATCAAGGGGTCAAGAACTTGGTTTATGCCATGGATAAATTTATTGAATACACAAAAGAGAATAATTAAACTTTAAATAAAGAGTTAATTTCCTTCTGGGAATTTAACTCTTTTTAGATTTTTGAAGCTTTATTTATAATGGTAAAGAAATCATGTGTTTGGAAATAGGTTTTCTTACCTTCTTATCATATTCACGATTATTACTTCCTTTTATACTAAGGGTTTTATATAGTGAATATTTATTATAGTATATTTTATGAATAATAAATAATCAACGTGTTATTTTTCTAAATAATGTACCTGTATAAAGTGCAACCATAATAATACCAAATATCATTTCAAAATTAGCAATCATTTTACTAATCCAACCTATTGGCACAGCATTACCATAACCAACAGTTGTTAACGTAACTATACTAAAATGCAAATAATCAGAATAAACATTAATCCATTCTTTAAAACTCAAACAATTGTGAATACTAATTCTGTACCTAACGATTTCAGCATCAATTTGAACACCAGTTATCATATAAAGAATTGAAAAAAAGATACCTCCAATTATGATAGTTATAATAGCACGGGATGGTCTTTCTCCAAAGCCACAAGTGAGTTTTGCAATATTTTGAACAATTCCATCTAAACTGAAAAATCTTTCTTTAGCCATGCTACTTTTATGTAAATATATTTGTTCATATTCAAAACTGTTCGTACTACTTATTTTGTTAATTCTTGTAATGCATTCTAAGGGTTTTTCATATACTTTTGCATAATCCCCTAAACCCGTACCCTCAAAATCCAGATATTGCGTAAGCATTCTACCGCTACAACATTGGACAAAAACATATTCTCTTACTAATAACTTATTTTCATAAAAAAAGTTAATTATTGAATCATGAATACGGAATTGATAAAGAGTAATATCAAAGAATTTTATGATATGAATCTTAGAATTAAATATATATGTATTTTCTTGAATACCGTTAATGAAATTAATCTCATCTCCACATAATTTATTTAAATAAATTTTCAAATCTTGATTCTTTAAATTTATAAACTTCAGACTATCGAAATACGAATCAACCAAAGCAATACCAAATAAAATATCATTAGACAAAAACCCTGTAACTTCACTTGTCTTAACAATATTGCAATTTGAAAACACGGAATTACCAAAGTTGCATTCGTTAAAAATGACATTTTCAAATACTACATTTTCAAATACTACATTTTTAATTTCACAACACACAAAATCAACATTGGTAATTTGTATATCCTTTATTAAATATTTATTATCATAAATAACATCTGACTTAATAGTCACACAATAATAACTTACATTTTGAATATTGGTATCTATATCCACTTTATCATGTTTAATTATGTTCGTAACTAATTCTATTGAAGATTTTAGTGAATAGCTTAAAGCATCTGAATGATATTTCTCATCATTGTTAATCGCTTCCATTAATCTTCTATATCGAACATTAATACCTTTATTCATATAGTTAACTTTATCTTGACTATCTTGCTTTATCTTTTTATAATTCATAAAACTCCCCAAAAGTTTCTTTTAATATAAATATTAACCGAGCAAAATTGAGCTTTTTGATAAAAAAAGTGGATATCTCTATTTATCTGTGTGCCATATTAGTTGCCTAAATACAGTTCAATGCTTATATATTCAAGTACTTAGTGTACATCTTGTCAGACATGTTCCTCGATTCCTTCTTGTATTAAATTGTTTTTTGGAGAAATAGTCTTTCAACTCATTTAGACTCATTCATCAATAGACTTGCTATTATTTCTTCTGTTTGCAAAAACTCTTCTACAAGTAACAAGAAATCACTTATTTCAATTTTTATTTCATTGCTTGGATTTGAATACAGTTGTTTACTTACACCATTTCTATTTTTATTAACATAAAACCGTTTTCCGTCAATTTTTTCTATTTTTCCGACTTCATAATGTGTTTCTTGGGTTCTAATATCATGCAATTCAATAAACCATGTTTTTGCGTTATAGAAAAAAGAAAATATAAACTTATCTTTGTATATTCCATTTAACTCTTTGCTTTTCTTTACAGACGCATTATAGACTTCTTTAAAGTTATCATTAAAACCTCTTTTTAGTTGAGTACCTCTATATCTTTCATCGTTTCTATAAATCGCTATAAGAAACTGATTTATAATTTCACATGCAGAATATATTTCATTAGAAAGTAATCGTATATTTTCAATCAAGTCCAATTCCGATATTGTACTCTCACAGCTTATCAAGCCTTGTTTCTGATTAATTACAATTTGAAATATTATTTTCAATGATTCTACTTGGTTTTTGGCATAAAAAGAATCAGGCATATTAATCTCACTTAATTTCATCTTTTTTTGCCTCATAATCTGCTATTACATACTCAATAGCTGAAACGATTTCTTCAATTAACTGTCTTGCATCCTCAATAGAATTGAATTTATAATCCTTTTCTCTGCCCCATATTTTATTATACTCTCCAAACGATGCTGAATGCCCCGACAATTTATTTCGTGAGTTATAAGCTTTTTTTATTGCATTACAAACTTTTTCATTCTCATCAAATTTTATATATTTTAAGAAAACACCTAATTGAAAAATACTTCCATTACTTTTCGTTTCTATTTCATAATCTTCAGCCATAGTACTTTTTATAACCTTTACATTAATACTTTCAGCTACAAGTTTACTTAGCTTTAATAAAAAGCTTTGATATTCAGGAATTGAATAATTAGTTGGTATCATAAAAGTGTTATATATTTCTTTGTCTGCATCACTCAAAACATTAAAAATTACATCTCCATATTTATCTTTAATCAATGAATTAAATCGATTCAGTGATGGAACTAATTTGGATTCAATTCTACTCGCATCTGTCCAAATCCCCTTAATCTGTCTATCTATAAATTTACTATCCATTTTGCCTTGAGGTCTAATATTGAAACTTTTCCAATATTTTTGTTCATCATATGGTATTCTTCCCAAATCCCCTAGCCAAACTGAAACTTTCATCTCTTTGTTAATATTAAATGGAATTGACCAATCGCTTAAAAAAGAAATATTACTGTCATTTACCATATAATTCCTTGAATCATTTTTATATTTATCTAAGACTTTGATATCAAAAAAGACTGGAGTTAAAAAATGAGGAGCATTTGGATTAGCACCAAAATAATTAGCCAACTCTTTTTCATTACAAGTAAACTCTATTTCTTCGTCTTCATCTTCATCGTAATCAATAATAAATCTTTCATATTCTTTCTCTTCAGCAAAATACTTATAATCTTCATGGTGAGGTTTTTTAAATGGAGTAATAAGAACTTTTCCAATGATAGATGAACACCCATTGTATTTTTCTACATACCATCCCGAATCAGAAACAGATAACATAATATACATATTTTTATCAGTTATATTTTCAGACCTATCTTTAATATCATCAGTAGAATTAAAAAATCTTCTATGGTCAAAAGCGATAACACATATTTTATTAAAAGCACACAGAAAATCTTTTAAATATTCACGTTTTATCTCAATATGATTAGGTGATTTTTTTATTACGATTTCATCGGTAATAGAATTAACATACCCATCTTTCTGTTTGACTAAATTGCCATACCAAATAAGTTTAGGATTAATTTCAATACTTGTATTATATTTATCGAAATATCTTAATGCAATTAAGTATTCGAAATCATCATGTGTTGTCCCATCATAAAAAAGCAACTCTTTACTATCTCCCCACCCAAACGTTCCAAATCCTGCTCTTCCAAAACTGTCAGTAGCAAATCCCCAATCAAATTTATTCATATAATCATTTTCATAAGCTTTATCTTTATTAATCATTGCGCAAAAAGTAAATATATCGTTTTCCTTATTTTCAACTTTGTTTTTTTCGTATATAGTAATCCAATCCTCAGAATTAATATTTTTATATTTTTTGATATAATCATTAAAAAATATATCGTACATTATTTATATCCTCCTTTATTTTAATAATGCTATCCTCCATTATTCAAAAATAGCATACAAATTTTTTCCTAGCATAGTTTTTGATTTTTTTCTAGTATAACTGATTTATTAATGAAATAATATTGTCATTCATACATCAAATAGTTTATACAAATTATACCATATATATCTCTCTTCAGCAACAATACTAATATCAAAATATACATAAAGAAAGAGCTGATACTTATGTACCAACTCTTTCTTTATTTGCAAGTGACTGCAAAAATAATTACAATCCAACCTTAAAATAACTCTTTCTCCCAATATCGTCAATACTTTTTTATCTAAAATAAATTATTCCACAATGCTTTAAATCGTACAATTATTTTATATATGTAGTATCTTACTCATCTAAATCCAGACCTCTTATTCTTGCCTTCTGCATTAACAAATGGAATTTTGCTACGTAATACTTCGTTACTCTCTTTCATTTGTTCTTTCCCTTTTTATTAATGGCACGTCATTCTCGTATAAAGGCTTCAATGGTACGTCATTCTCGTATTTTAGCAATGATGGCATGTAATTCCCGTACCAAAACCGTTTAGGTACGGGAATCTTCGTATTTTATTCCAAACGGTACATTTTCTTCGTACTTGAATTCCAATCGGAATTTTTTCGTAATGAGACTGCAATCGGCACTTTTTTTCGTACTGAGACCGCAATCGGCACTAAATCTTCGTACTCAATGTTTAAACAGTACATATTCTTCGTACTCAGTACTCTTTACATAGTGCGTTGTATGCATAATGTACGCAAATCAAATCGGATATCACAGAAATCTCATTCTACAAGGGTTTATTGAATGTTTAAACAGTTCAAATCTGGTTGTAGTATCTAAATTGTAGAACCGAAAATCCATTATAAATTTAATTTTGATTACAATTAAAAATCAGCATTCGGGAATGTACTTTCTATTAGTGTTTGCAGATAAGGCATATGTTTCAAATTCTACTTTACTTCTCTCCCGCTGTTTTCACAACCAAAATGTATAAAAAACGGTCAGATTATGCATCTGACCGTTTTTACTTTGAGCATGTTCTCTTTAATTAGTCGTAAATCAGTCGTAAATTCTACTTTCAAATCTCCCAAATCACTGATTTTACTAGGATTTTTACTCCTTGTTTTTCATTGTCGGGAATAACAACACATCCCTAATTGCCGCAGAATCAGTTAACAACATAACCAAACGATCTATACCAATACCAATACCACCTGTTGGAGGCATTCCATATTCTAATGCGGTTAAGAAGTCCTCATCTAGTTCGTTTGCTTCATCATCACCAGCAGCACGAAGTGCTTCCTGTGCTTCAAAGCGGCCTCTCTGATCCAATGGATCATTTAGCTCTGAGAATGCATTCGCCATCTCACGCTTTGTTACAAAGAGTTCAAAACGCTCTGTGTAGTCTGGGTTACTTGGCTTTCTACTTGCTAAAGGTGATATCTCTACCGGATGATCCATAATAAAGGTAGGCTGCACCAAGTGTTCCTCTACAAATTCTTCAAAGAACAAATTGATAATATCGCCTCTCTTATGGCGACCCTCGAATTCAATATGATGTTCCTTCGCTAATGCTTTCGCAGCAGCTTCATCCGGAATCTGGTCAAAATCTATGTTAGCATATTTCTTAATTGCCTCAATCATAGTTAAACGTTCAAAAGGCTTTGCTAAATCTATTTCAACACCATCATAGAAAATGGTTGTAGTTCCAAGAACCTTCATAGCAACGGTACGGAATAATTCTTCTACCAAATCCATCATACCATAATAATCGGTATATGCCTGATATAACTCCAAAAGAGTAAATTCCGGGTTATGTCGAACGGATAAACCTTCGTTACGGAATACTCTTCCTATTTCATATACTCGTTCTAAACCGCCAACAATCAGACGCTTTAAGTATAATTCCAATGAAATTCTAAGGTGAATATCTTGATCCAAAGCATTATGATGAGTTAAAAATGGCTTTGCTGCAGCTCCTCCGGCATTAGGTACTAAAACCGGTGTTTCTACCTCAATGAATTCTTTGCTATCTAAATAATTACGAATCTCTCTAATAATATGAGAACGTTTAATAAAGGTATCTCTAACCTCAGGATTAACGATTAAATCGATATAACGCTGTCTATATCTAGTATCCGTATCCTTTAATCCGTGGAACTTCTCCGGCAATATCTGAAGACTCTTAGTCAAAAGAATAACTTTTGACGCTTTTACTGAAATTTCTCCAGTGTGTGTTTTAAATACTTCACCTACAATACCAACGATATCACCGATGTCATATTTTTTAAACTCAGCGTAGGGTTCTTCTCCAACTTCATCTCTTTTTACATATGCCTGAATGTTGCCACTGATATCATTAATATTGCAAAAGGAAGCTTTACCCATAACTCTTTTTGACATTACACGTCCTGCGATGGAAACTGCTTTGCCTTCCACCTCTTCGAAATTATTGATAATATCCTTAGCATGATGGGTAGCTTCATACTTCATTACTTGGAAAGGATCCTTTCCATTCTCCTGAAGGTCAGCTAATTTAGCTCTCTTTATCTTTAATAATTCGTTTATATCCTGCTCTGATTGAATTCTTTCATCAGCCATGTATCTCACCTCTAACCGCAGTAAACTATTGTTGCCTACCGGTATTTTATTAATTCGATTTTTGAATCACAAGAATTTTATATTGCATAATGCCAGCTTGAGTTTCAACATCTGCAATTTCCCCAACCTTTTTGCCGATTAACTCTCTGCCTAAAGGAGATTCATTCGAAATTTTGCCTCGTAAGCTGTTTGCTTCTGTGGAACCAACTAGCTTATACACGAGTTCCTCATTATATTCCATATCCAAAATTGTTATTTTACAACCAATATTTATCGTATTTACATCAACTTCATCTTCTACTACTACTTCGGCATTCTTAAGAATCTTTTCAATATCTTCAATTCTAGCCTCAATATCTCTTTGCTCATCTTTTGCAGCATCGTACTCGGCGTTCTCAGAAAGATCCCCCTGCTCTCTAGCTTCTTTAATCTTTTGAGCAACTTCTTTTCTTTGATTAACTTTAAGATCGTGAAGCTCATCTTCGAGTTGTCGTAAACCCTCGTAAGTCAATATGTTTTTCTTTTCTACCATAAAACACCCTTCCTCCATATTGCTTTTTATACTACATACAATACATTCAAAGTATTATATCGTATCAATAGTATCTTGTCAACCTGATAAAATCGTATCAAAATCAAGCATTTTTACTGCTCGAAAGTTACATTATATCTTATCTATAAACCCATTAAAATATTCTAATGTTTTATGAATATTGTAAAATAGATTTACTTTTCCTTTACAAAAAATTTACATGATTTTTAATTCAAATCAATTAATTAACATTCTTAAAAATATCACTAAAATCAAAGGTTGAAAAATAATCCTTCGGTGTTTCAGCTCTTCGAATTAACTCAACTGACCCATCTTCCTTTAATAAAATTTCAGCCGATTTAAGCTTACCGTTGTAATTATAACCCATCGCAAATCCATGTGCGCCCGTATCATGAAGAACTACCAAGTCACCAATCTCAATCTTAGGAAGCATTCTGTCAATTGCGAATTTATCATTATTCTCACATAGGGAGCCAGTGATATCATATTTATGATCGCAAGGAGCCTCTTCTTTTCCCATAACAGTGATATGATGATATGCTCCATACATCGCAGGTCTCATCAAGTTAACAGCACATGCATCCAGTCCGATGTATTCTTTATATATATGTTTCTCATGAATTGCTGTAGCAACAAGATGACCAAAGGGAGCAAGCATATAACGACCAAGTTCCGTAAAGATAGCAATATCTCCCATGCCTGCAGGAACCAATACTCGTTCAAATTCTTTTCTTACTCCATCGCCAATTTTCATGATGTCATTCATCTTCTCGTTTGGTTTATAAGGAATACCAACACCACCGGATAGGTTGATGAATTTGATCTCTACACCCGTCAAGTCACGAACCTCTACAGCCAGCTCAAATAATATTCCTGCTAAAGTAGGATAATATTCCTCTGTTGCTGTATTACTTGCTAAAAAGGAGTGAATACCAAAATATTTGGCACCTTTTTCTTTTAATCTTTTGAATCCATCAATTAACTGTTCCTTCGTTAATCCATATTTCGCATCACCTGGATTATCCATGATACCGTTCGAGGTTTTAAACACTCCACCCGGATTAAAACGACAACTAATCGTCTCAGGAATACCGGTTACTTTCTCAAGAAAATCAATGTGTGTATAGTCATCCAAATTAATGATGGCATTCAGCTCTGCTGCCTTAACAAATTCCTCGGGAGGTGTTGCATTCGAGGAAAACATAATTCCATCACCCGAGAACCCAAGTGCTTCGGACATCATAAGCTCTGTCATAGAAGAGCAGTCCATTCCACAACCCTCTTCTTTCAAGATATTAAGAATATAAGGATTTGGTGTTGCTTTTACAGCAAAATATTCTTTAAATCCCTTGTTCCAGGAAAATGCTTTCATTAGCTTTCTTGCATTTTCACGAATACCCTTCTCATCATAGATATGAAAGGGCGTCGGATATTGTTTTGTTATTTCAAGTAATTGATCACGTGTTACAAAAGGTGTCTTCATATGGATCCTCCTCTTTATAATAAGAATATATATAGCATAATAGAACGACAATTTTGTTCTATCAAATCTTTTATCAATAAGGTGTTACTATTTATAATCTAAAAATTACTTACACTCTGTGTAACTGAAAAATTATTACCAATTCACAATGATGGACTGGATCTAATAATGATGGATTGAATCGAATAAACCTTTATTAAATCTAATAATTTGGAATTTAATCTAACAATTGTGAATTAAATCTAATAATGTTGGATTATATTTAATAATTACGAATCAAATCATAGCTACCTTCTCTGATCGAGGTTATAAAATCTTGAATATTCTCAAGCTTATGGTCAAACGTTAAACCACTGCGTTTACTTTCTTCTCCATGTGCATCCGTTCCAGCAGTTACCGGTAATTTATGTTTTCTTGCATAGAGTAAAGCTTGACGATCAAAGCCTTCATTCTTGTTACCAATATTAATTGCCTCCACTGCATCCACATACTCTGGAAACAATCGAATTTCTTTAATATATGGTCTCACACGGTAAGGATGTGCATGTACCACATAACCGCCATCCTGATGAACATGTTTATATTGCTCCTCTATATCCCAATCCATTATCTCCGGATGGTTTTTAAGCCATTCTTTATCTAAGCCATAAATCAAAAATTCTGTTCTTCGAAAATTCGCTTCCCAGCCAAAGAACACGTCAACACCCAGTCGATTTCCTTCTTCTTTCGCATTCTCATAACCCTTGCAAAATAAATCGACCCGTTCCTCCCAGGGCAAATCCGCAGGAATGCACGTATAACCATTAAAAAAATGATCCGTTACAACAATGCCTGTATATCCTAATTCTTTATACTTTCTTACCTGCTTAACTCCATCAAAGATTGCACAGGCGCTTGCTTCTGTCGTATGAAGATGTGTTTCATATTTATATATCATACTGAAACCATAGCCTTTCTTTCATTGCTGCCAACATCCTAATTTCAAAACCGTAAAGAATTCCCCCTGTCGCTCAGCTTCGAGGGGGTTTTGTTTTATCATAAATAATTGTTCCTATTATACATCATTCTGCGTTTTTTTCAAATGTTTTTTAAAAATATATTGGTTAAATTGTAAAATTGGTTACACTGTTTTAAATCATATATAGCGTGGAAAATGAATAGGTGTGCATCTATTCATTTAATTAGTATATGGATGACTTTTGACACCTATCCAAAATTGTATCATTGTGAAATTACATAATAATTATAATATATTGTTGCTTTTATGATACAAGCGGCAAATTATTTTATATAGCTTTATTTATGGAATGTTTAATTTTGTATGAGTTTCATCGCATGAGTCGAACGTATGATTGTAATATAACTAGAAATCTATTACCTGTTGTGTTATAATTCAAATTGAGTGTAATTCGCTCATTTTGTCATAATTTAGAAAAAGGGGTTTATACCATGGAACAATATAGCGGAAGTCAAATTGTCGTATTAGAAGGTCTAGAAGCAGTAAGAAAGCGACCAGGTATGTATATCGGAAGCACCAGTTCGAGGGGGCTTCACCATTTAATTTGGGAGATTCTTGATAACGGTATTGATGAACATCTCGCAGGTTTTTGTACAAAGATTGATATTACATTATTAAAGGATGGCGGATTAGAAATCTGTGACAACGGACGAGGTGTACCAGTTGATATCCATCCTACGAAGAAAATACCCACCGTACGTGTTGTTTATACCATATTGCATGCAGGCGGTAAGTTTGGCAATTCCGTTTACAAGGTATCCGGCGGTCTTCACGGGGTAGGAGCCTCCGTTGTAAATGCACTCTCCAAGCGAATGATTGTTGAAGTGAAACGAGATGGCAAAGTATATCGAGACGAATATATTAACGGCGGTCATCCAGTCACTACACTAGAGGATGGCTTATTACCGGTTGTCGGCAAATGTAATAAATCAGACACCGGAACCAAGGTTATCTTCTATCCGGATGATACGATATTTGAAACCACCGAATTTAAACCTGAAGTCATTCATAAGAAACTGAAGGAAATCGCGTTTTTAAATAAGAACATTTTGATTAATTTTACTGATCAGGTAAGTGGCAAAACCAAGACCTATCAAGAAGAATATGGGATTAAAAGCTTTGTCTCCTACTTAACTCGTGAGATGGTTCCAATTCATGACGAGCCAATCTACCTAGAAGGAAAAAGCGGTGATATTGAAGTGGAGATTGCCCTCCAATACACTGACTGTTATTCCGAGCAGATAAACGCATATTGTAATCGTATCAATGTTGTGGACGGTGGAACACTGGTTACCGGATTTAAGACTGCGTTAACCCGAGTCATGAACCAATATGCACGAGAGTTGAATGTATTAAAGGACAAGGATGATAATTTTGACGGTAAAGACATTCGTAACGGTCTGGTGTCCATTATCTCCATAAAGCATCCTGATCCACAATTTGAAGGTCAGACCAAGACCAAATTAGGTAATACTGACGCTAAGAGTGCAGTGGATGAGGTCTTTACCGCTGAAGCACAGCGTTGGTTCGATAAACATGTTGAGGTACTGAGAAGTATCCTTGATAATTCCATGAAGTCCTTCAATGCAAGGCGTGCCAGTGACAAAGCCAGAACGGCAGTATTAAAGCAGTTAAACGATGTGGATACCAGAAGCAAGCTTGCCTCCTGTTCTTCTAAGAAGGCTGAGGAATGCGAATTATTCATCGTCGAAGGTGATTCTGCGGGCGGTACCGTAAAAACTGCTCGTAACAGAAGAACACAAGCTGTACTACCTCTTCGTGGTAAGATATTGAATGTTGAAAAAGCAACGTTGGAAAAAATTCTTGTTAATAACGAAATCAAGTCAATGATTGCAACCTTTGGGTGTGGCATCGGAGACGAATTTGATATCACAAAGCTTCGATATGATAAGATTATTATTTTAACCGATGCCGACGTTGATGGAGCACATATTAGCACGTTGATTTTAACCTTCTTCTATCGCTTCATGCCGGAGCTCATCCTAGAAGGAAAGGTATACCGTGGAATGCCTCCTCTTTATAAGGTAGAATACGATTCAACACTTAAGGGTAAGCGAGCGAAAAAATCCGAATATTTATTTAATGATTTTGAACTAGAAAAATTCCGTAAGATTGAAACAAATAAAATTTTGAACCTTCAACGTTATAAAGGTTTGGGTGAAATGGATGCTCACCAGCTTTGGGAGACAACCTTAGATCCTGATACCAGAATTCTTGCACAGATTTCTATTAGTGATACCGTGGAAGCGGATGAGGTTACAACCATGCTCATGAGTAGCAACGTCCCTCCAAGACGAAGCTTTATCATGGAAGAAGCCAAGTACGCTAAGTTGGATATATAAAAAATTGACGTATTGTGAATTATATAAAGCATAATTCACATCAAAAGTTTGCGCCTGCGAAATCCTCGGCACAAATTAATTCAAAGGGTAGACATGTTAAGCAGTGTGACAATGAAGAACAATTTTCACCCTTTGAAGTTTGTCCCTGAGTAATCCTCGGCACAAGCTAATTAAAATGTAGACATGTTAAAGCAGTTATAAGATACAAGTTTTTGAACTGCCTCATCGAGGCAGCATGGAGGAATGTTATATGATGAAAAGTACTTCTGATCAGATTATTCAGATGGATTTCTCGGAAGAGATGAAAAACAGTTATAGAGATTACGCGATGAGTGTTATTATCGCCAGAGCATTACCCGATGTCAGAGATGGTTTAAAGCCAGTTCAGAGAAGAATTCTTTATTCCATGATTGAGCTTGGCCTCGAACCCTCAAAACCACATAGAAAAAGTGCACGTATTGTTGGTGATACCATGGGTAAGTACCACCCACATGGTGATAGCTCCATCTATGAAGCACTCGTACGTATGACAGAGGATTATTCCCTCATGGTTCCTCTCGTAGACGGACATGGTAATTTCGGTTCCATTGATGGTGACGGTGCCGCAGCGATGCGTTATACCGAGGCAAGATTGTCCCTTGGTGCGATGGCATTACTTGATCACTTAGAAAAAGGATTAATCGATTTTATTCCCAACTTTGATGATAGCGAAAAAGAACCAACTGTGTTACCAGCTATGATTCCTAACCTGTTAATCAACGGAACCACCGGTATTGCAGTCGGTATGGCAACCAATATTCCACCTCATAATCCAGATGAAGTAATTGACGGCGCGATGGCCTATATGGACAACCCTGATATTACGGTAAGCGAACTTATGAAGTACATTCCGGCTCCTGATTTTCCAACAGGAGGCACCATTATCAATCAGGATGATCTGGTGAGCCTTTACGAAACTGGTGAAGGTAAAATCCGTATCCGTTCCAAAGTTGAGATCGAAAATGGTGAAAATGGTCGCAAAAATATCATTATTACAGAAATCCCTTACACCATAGCAGGCAATAAGACCAAGCTGGTAGAAGGTCTTGCTACCCTAGTTAAGGAAAAGGTATTTGACGAAATATTTGACATCCGAGACGAATCCTCCAAAGAAGGTATTCGTGTTGTTATTGAAGTTAAGAAGGATCGTGATCTGGATAACTTGCTCAATGGTCTGTATAAAAAGACGTCCATGGAGGATACTTACTCTGCTAATCTCCTAGCGGTAAAGGATCAACAGCCGATTGTATTTAATCTGAAACACATTTTAAGTGAATTTGTTAATTTTCAAGTTGAACTTTATACTAAGGAGTATAATTATCTTCTGGATAAAGCAGTCAAACGTCTCGAAATCGTAGGCGGCTTAATCAGAGCAACCAATGTGATTGATCTAATTATTGAGGTTCTTCGCGGTAGTTCCTCCATTAAGCAGGCGAAGGGTTGTCTTATGACGGGTAATGTGGAAGGAATCAAATTTAAATCCGCACAATCAGAGAAGGATGCCAAAACCTTTGATTTCACTGAGCGTCAAGCGGAAGCAATTCTTACAATGCAATTAAGCAAATTAATTGGCCTTGAGATTATGAAATTACATGAAGAGAATTCCTCCTTGCTCGATTCCATCGAGGAATACAGAAAAATCCTTGGCAGTACCAAGGAATTATATAAGATAATCAAATCTCGACTTAAGGAATACAAGAAGCTCTTCCATACTCCACGTAGAACCATGCTAATGAATTCCACAAGTACCGACTATGTAGAAGAGATAAAGATCGAGGATATCTATGTGCTGATCGACCGTTTTGGATATACCAAGTCCATCGACCTTTCCAGCTATTCCAGAGCTTCCGAGGATAATCTGAAAGAATTTGTCCATATTGTACAGATGAAAAACACGGACAAACTCTGCCTCTTCACTGCGGAAGGCAATATGTATCAAGTAAAAGCAGAGAATATACCACGTTGCAAGATGAAGGACAAGGGTATTCTGATTCACACTCTTTGCAAAATAAATAAGGAGAATGTTATAATTTACACCTCCTTTGAGCAATTATTTGAATCACAGCTATTATTTACAACCAAATTAGGGTTTATCAAGCAGGTGTCCGGCGTGGAATTTGAGACGAACCGCTCCCAAATTGCAGCTACTAAGTTAGATGAAAATGATGAAGTAATATCCATCTGTCTTCTCTCCGCCTCCGATGTGATGGCCGGTTTATCCGGTGACCGCAAGGTAATTATTTTAACAGAGAAGGGCTTATCCTTAGGCTTCTCCCTAGCTGATGTAAGCGAATTAAAGAAGACCAGCCGTGGCGTGAAAGCAATTACTCTTGAGAAAAATGATACCATTAGCTTTGCCATCGCAGTGAATCAAAATACGGAGACCTTTATTTATAAAGATAAAACTCTCAGTGTAAAGAAGGTTCGTAACCGTAAGCGTGGGGACAAGGGACAGAAGGCGACGTTGTAAATTGAATAGATAAAATTAAGAAAAATTCTTGACTAGACTATGGAGGCTAATATGACTCGAATCTATTTTGTAAGGCATGCCCTACCGGAGCATAATTGGGAAGAGGATCGTACAAGACCTTTAACCTTGGAAGGAAAGGGTGATATACAAAGAGTAACCGAAACACTTAGGGATATTCCTCTTGATTATGCGGTATCCAGCCCTTATATCCGAAGCATGGAAACAATTCAAGAGTGCGTTGACGAACACAATTTATCAATGGAGATTGAAGAGCGCTTTCGCGAGAGGGAGCGAGGAATCAACAATAGTCTTGACATGCTAAACCGCAGATGGGAGAACTTCGATTTTCACGAAGAACTAGGAGAATCTCTTGGGATGGTCCAGCAAAGGAATATGGATGCCTTACAAGATATTCTTAAAACACATAATGGAGAAAATATTATTATCGGTACCCATGCGATTGCATTAAGCACTATTCTTAATTACTACGACCCGACTTATAACCGTGACAGCTTTATGAGAATTATTAATTGTATGCCTTATGTCATTCGACTGGATTTTGATGGACAAGAATGTGTCGGCAAGGAAGAACTCCTCGTTATTGATAAGGACGTTACGGATTATAATAAGGCATATAAAAGCAAATAAATATGATAGTTGTGGCAGGATTTGTTAGATTTATCTAATTAGGGACAGATGCTAGTGGCCTTGTTGTTTTACAAAAGTTTATAAAGAAAGCTGTTCATAGATAATATTTTCTAAAATAGGACCTTACTTATAAAGTTTTTTACTAAGATAACTAATTACCATGAAAGCTAATTATTAAAAAACCCCTCACATGTTTGATATATTCTCTTTAAACTAGACAATTCAAAACAGAATCTGTCTACCATAAGGAGAAGCCTATCCACACTTGTGTGGGGTTTTCTTATATATTATATTATGTTACGCTCTACTTCTGAGGATCGAATAATGCGATCCAATGATTTCAAATAATCAATTCTACGAAAAGATACCTCTTCTTGCTCCATTGCTGTTCCATTCATTTCGATATTCTTTATTAAATTTTCGAGACGTTCCGAAAAATCCACTAACTCATTCATATAATTCACCAAGCGATCATGAATGGATTTACCTTCTTCATTTAATAAAGCTGTTTCTAACTGATAGGCACTCTCGGATATAGAGGTTGCACCTACATTAACTAGCAGTTTTCTTAAAGTTTGAGTAATCGTTCTTAAGCCCTCATATTCGTCCGTCATACACATCATCTGAAGCAAAGGCAGCTTCGATTTAATGCTTTTCAAAATGGACATAAGCGCCTTAGTATAGTTATTCATATTTCTAAGAAAATACTGAAATCCAATACGAAATTCAATCTCCGGAACCTCTTTAAAAAGTTCCGACGTAATTGTCCCCTTCATCTAAACGCCCCCGCGCGTATATAATTATATGCAATCTACAATTACATATATTGTAACACCATGCAAATACTATCATATGTAATATGTTTTGTAAATATTAATTTTATATAATTTCACCTAATAATTAATAATTCTGCATATTTTTTAGATAATATGCACTAAATGTAAGTACTGGTGGGACTAAATTACCATTCGCTTTAGATTCTAATAATATCTATGCTCACTAATTTGCAGATAATTGATATTGCCTTACCACTTCTGTTTTGCAAGTTATTGATATTGCTAAAGTTCTTCTATTTTGCATATTTTATATGAATGCAGGTAAAGCTTGCATATATTTAGATATATCGCTAAATCTTTTATTTGGACTAGCATAATGACAGAAAATGTTGTATTATGTATCTACATTTTGAATCAGTGAACGAAAAACTTATTCAACGGATTTTTTAGGAGGTTAACAAGTGGAAAAAGAATTAGTAATCGTACTTGACTTCGGCGGACAATACAACCAATTAATTGCCCGAAGAGTCAGAGAATGTAATGTTTATTGTGAAGTTCTTCCCTATAATACAAGTGTTGAACGAATTAAAGAGATAGCTCCAAAGGGTATTATATTTACCGGTGGACCTGCCAGTGTATATGAGCAGGACGCACCTCACTGCGATCCTGAAGTGTTCAACTTAGGAATTCCTGTTTTAGGAATCTGCTATGGTTGCCAACTTATGACATATCTACTTGATGGTAAGGTAACGAAAGCTCCTCTTAGAGAATATGGGCGAACCGAAGTAAATGTTACAACAACTTCCAAACTGTTTAAGGATATCTCCGAGAACACAATCTGCTGGATGAGTCATACTGATTACATCGAGACCCTCGCTACCGGATTTACAGTTGTCGCAAAATCTGATTCCTGCCCTGTTGCAGCGATTGAGAATTCTGACAGAAACCTATACGGCGTACAATTTCATCCAGAAGTTGTGCATACTCCAGAAGGCTCAAAGATGCTTCACAATTTCTTATATGAGGTTTGTAACTGTTCTGGCGACTGGGTAATGTCTTCTTTTGCCGAAGAGATGGTTGCTTCTCTAAAAGAAAAAATCGGCGATAAGAAAGTATTATGCGCACTTTCCGGCGGTGTAGACTCTTCTGTTGCTGCTGTTATGATTAGTAAAGCAGTAGGTAAGCAACTTACCTGTATCTTCGTTGACCACGGCTTACTTCGTAAGAACGAGGGTGACGAGGTTGAACAAATCTTTTCCAATCAATTTGACTTAAACTTTATACGTGTAAATGCACAAGAACGTTTTTTCAATAAATTAGCTGGTGTTTCCGAACCAGAAGAAAAAAGAAAAATTATCGGCGAAGAATTCATCCGTGTATTTGAAGAAGAAGCAAAGAAAATCGGTACCGTGGACTTCCTAGTACAAGGAACCATCTATCCGGACGTAATCGAGAGCGGTCTTGGTAAATCTGCCGTAATCAAGAGCCACCATAACGTAGGCGGTCTTCCTGATTATGTTGATTTCAAGGAAATCATCGAGCCTCTTCGTAACCTTTTCAAAGATGAAGTTAGAAAAGCCGGCCTAGAGCTTGGAATTCCTGAGAAGCTTGTATTCCGTCAGCCATTCCCAGGTCCCGGCCTTGCAATCCGTATCATCGGCGATATCACCCCTGAAAAAGTAGACATCCTTCAGAACGCTGATTACATCTACCGTGAAGAAATTGCAAAAGCAGGGCTCGATCGTTCCATCGGCCAGTACTTTGCAGTGTTAACAAACCTTCGAAGTGTTGGTGTTATGGGCGATGAGAGAACCTATGATTATACTGTGGCACTTAGAGCGGTTACTACTACTGACTTTATGACCGCTGAGTTCTCGGAGCTTCCTTGGGAGTTGCTTGGTAAGATAAGTAATCGAATTGTTAATGAAGTGAAGCATGTTAATAGGATATGCTATGATATTACGGGGAAACCACCGGCTACGATCGAGTGGGAGTAATCGCAGAAAATCCTACAACCCAGTGTTTATAAGGGTTGTAGGATTTATTTTTTTGCTCTGATATTAAATTGATATTAAAACCATCATAGAGATTTTATATATGTTGAATTACGATGATATGTTTGTCCAATAATATACTCAACATCTGTTATTGACATATTATGCTGTTTGAGTGAATATCACATCCAACTATCACGTACACAAATGGATCCGATATTATTCTTATATGCATATTGTTGTCAAATCAGCATTAGAGCTATTCCATCCATTTGAATCTCTATTAATATCGTGTATCATAAAAAACACAAATCAAATCAATATACAATATCAGCTAAATACTATATAATAGTAAAAGGTATTATAATATATTAAATAATTTATTACTGTTTAAAAAATAAGTATTCTGTAATATACTTTTGTTATTATAAATCAAGAATTTAGGGGATTAAAAATGGCTAAAGATAATAATGAAGTAGAAATAGTTGAAGAATTCAAAGAAATTCTTAAGCCAAAAATATTTTGGCCAATTTGGAATACCATTTTATGTTCTGCTCCACCGGTTTACCTTATTTTAAGTTATTTTATATTTCAAGATATTAAGAATCCAACATTTACAGTAATTCTTACAGTAATAGCTTTAATATGGAATAGTATCAATTGGTATTGGTATGTGAAGGAAAGAATAGATTTTAAAAAAAATTGGCCAGATATCTTAGTGGAATTGGAGACCATAGACAATTATGAAATCACCCCAAAAAAATACACAGATACAATATTTGATAAATTAAAGATAATAGCGTTAGCCTCGCTGTTAGCATTAATGATTTTTGTTGTTATTACGTTATTAACCAAACTATCACTTTTTAAATACTTGGTTATAATTTCCTTGTTAATTCTTCTTTTATCAGGTCTAGGTATAGGTATTTATGGCATAGTAATATTTTTTAGCTTCCTTAAAGAGGTAAAAAATGCCGGAAGATTGAAGATAGTATTAATAAAATTTTTGCTGATTTATACAGTATCATTTGTTATACAGATAATTGTAAAATTTATAATGCATAAATACTTAGATTGGTTCGGATGCCTTTTAAATTCTTTACCGGCGACAATACTAATTACTATGTATACTGAATTTTCACATATTTTTAAAGAAATTAAGAAATCGCTTAAGGAAAAGTATTCAGACGAGACTGTTTCCGGCGAGAACGATAATATATCTGACTGATTTTTGACGCTAGTGAATATTTAAATGTGCCGTAAACCTCAGAAGTGACGAGAAGTATTAACTTCATGCCACTTTTTTATTACCATTTTATTTTTTATTGCTGTAAATGTACTAACTCTATCACTTTTGGAACATATTCATTATAATCAAGTATAAAAGAATCTCCCGATAAAATTACAGTTTTCTTGAATTTCGTTTTCGCTGCAATATCATGAACATACAGTACGTGATCAACATAGAACAATTCTAGTTTATCGTTTTGATAACTATATTGTTCGTTACCATTAAATTTAAAATACGCTTTATCAATTGTTGACGTACCGTGTTGTGAAGAGTCATACATAATAATTTTAGCATAATCCTGCGAAAAGTTTATATTCCGTAAATAACTTTTCAGATTACCACTTAAAATTTTACTTGTATTTTCATCTGTACGCAAGTCATAATCACATGCTGTTAAAACGAAGAGAAGTAAAAGAATGAACACCAAAATATATTTTTTCATATACACAACTCCAATCCAAGTCAATATTGTATGTAATTAAAAATAGATAATGCTTTTATAATCATAACAGTAAAAATATCTCCAAATAGACCACTCGCTGACATTGCTTTGTTTGAACCTGCTGGACGCTCTGTACCCTGGTGAACATGTGTATGATCAAACCCAGCTACATGCGCACTGGGCACTGGCCAAAACAAATTGATTACTGACGTCAATAATGAATATAAATTTTCAATCTAAAACTTTTTAGTATCTACCTTTTCCTCTTTTTCCCTCTCTAACACTTAAATTATTTCAATTTTAGCTAAAAACTACATCCTTAATATACCTATACAAAAATATATTGTCAACTTTTTATAATTAATTTCATAATAACGCCTATTTATAATGATATAATTATTCTTAGAGGTTATGTTAAGAATGTATGCATTAGCTAAAATGATTAATTAACAAGTTCTTTTACCTCCTATTCAAATTAGCCGCATATAAAATATTGTAATAAAATTTTCATTTTCTTTATCGCATCTTCTCAGGAAATTAAAGCATCAGAGTAAGAACAGCCAATAGTATGCAAGTAAAGGCAACGATTTCCTTATATGTCTGAACATTCAACCTTCACCTATTCCACATCATGATAACATCACAACTGATAAAGGAGAACATTTCTATCTCACCTTCCAACGGCAATAATATTCGTTAATGATTTACCGACTATTTATATATCTCTGCCAGTAATGATAATAAAATAATTTCATATAATATACAAATCATAAAAACGAGGTTCATAATGGAACTATATGTAGTACAACAAGGTGATACGATACAGTCTATTGCCGATCACTATATGATACCTGTAGAAATGTTAATACGAGATAACGGGTTGACTCTCCCTTATGTTTTAGTTATTGGGCAAGCTTTAGTTATTGCAATTCCGGAGAGTATCTATACGGTTAAAGAAGGGGATACGCTCGTAAGTATAGCAAATTCTAATAATGTTTCTGTTATGAACTTATTAATGAATAATCCCTATTTATCGGATAGAGAATTCTTATTTCCTGGTGATACTATAATAATAAAATATAGCACAAAAGGAACGATTACAACACACGGAAATACAGTTCCTTATATCGATAAATCAACACTTAAGAAGACCCTTCCCTACCTCACTTATCTTTCAATATTAAATTTTACAGCTACTAGGGACGGCGAAATAATTACATATTATGATGATACAAATATTATAAGTATGGCTAAAGTATATGGGGTTATGCCACTGATGCTTCTAACTACTTTAACAGTTCAAGGTGAAGCAAATATCGGTATTGCCTATGATATCTTATTAAATGAAGAAATTCAAAATAAACAGATTGAAAATATCCTTACGCTATTAAAAACAAAAGGTTATTATGGAATTAATATATCATTTGAGTATGTTAGTGTGGCTAATTTTGATCTTTATGAAAAGTACTTAACTAAAATTTCAAAACGTATCAATGAGGAAGGATATCTTGTCTTTACTACAATCAACACTAATATAACAAATGTTAATCAAGAAGTAAGATTTGAAAAGGTCGATTATTCTACTTTAGACCAATTAGCACAAAATATTATTTTTATGAATTACGAATGGGCAACAAATATAAACCCACCTTCCCCAATAAGTTCAATTTATAATATTGACGCATTTTTAAACTATGTAAGTGAATATATAGCACCGGATAAAGAGATAATCGGTTTGGCTACTATTGGTTATGATTGGGAGCTCCCTTTTTTAGCCGGCCTTTCAAGTGTTTATTCCCTTACTCTTGAAAGAGCGATCGATTTAGCTCGTAATGTTGGAGCTGAAATAAAATTTGATGAGATATCTCAAACACCTTTTTTTAACTATATAATTACTATGAATCAAAATTCAATTGCACATATTGTATGGTTTATTGATCCGAGAAGTGTCAACGCTTTATTAGATTTGGCTGTGAAATATAATTTGCATGGAATTAGTATTTGGAATATCACAATTTATAATCCGCAATTATGGTTAGTAATAAACTCACAATACGATATTGTAAAGCTATTATAAATTAATAAAGATTATAGCAAAAACAGACCTTAGATCTGAGAAGTCATTTCCTTCTCGATCAAGGTCTGTTTTATATTCATACCAATACTGATCTTATGTACTATTTTGTTGAACTCGGAGATAATTATAGGTAATTTTGAGCCGTAGTAACAATATGAATACTGGCAAATACAACTGCAGGTATTAGGGCTGGATAATTATCAAGATATAACCCAACGCATATAAAATATATGGATGGCAATATTGCCATACCTAGCAGAAGTAAAGGGGTAATCTCAAATGTATAGTAAATAATCCATGAAGCAAAATAACCAATCAGGCATATTAATGCGATACCACCAATCCATTTTTTACTTGGGGTGCTTTTATGTTCTTTATTAATCAAAGTAATGAGTAGGGCAATCATAATGATTTGACTCATCATTTGAATAATATCAACGATTGGAATCGCCGCTTTATTATCCGATATATTTTCCACAACAGGCGGAAGCAATGCCCAGAATATATTTGGAATCATAGGAATAGTAAATGCAATCAATCCTATTAGAGAAAATCCTATTTTATACTTCCTTACATTCATAAACTATCTCCATTCTTTTTTCACATTTAGTAACATGCAAGTACTTTTTCTTGATCTCCCTGCAATGGATAATTACAAACGAACAAACTACCAACTTATTCCGCTTATAGCATAGTCTTAATTCCGAGTAACTGAGATATTACCACTTGATGTACTAATTTGAATATGGTTACTTGAATTTTCCCCAACCGTTCCATTTGCATGCTTTTTGTCTTTATCAATTGTAATGTAATCATTAAAGTTTGTCTTGATTTGTCCACTGCTAGAATTGGCCTCAAAGTCGAATACCGCAACCTCAGGAACCTTTAGCTTAATATCCCCACTACTTGCTTTCATTGAAATTGGACTTGTTAACTTTTGAATATCATATGATATTCCACCTGAGGATGTTTCTAAAACACCTCCGCCATCTAAAGCTAATATTTTTATATCTCCACTTGTGGAGGACGCATTGATTTCGCCACTTGACCTATCTATATTGATTGTACCAGAGGATGTACATACCTCCATATTACCAACTGCATCATTTATCTTAATATCGCCACTGCTACTGTTTGCACTTAACTTTCCAAGTGTTTTATCAATATAGATATTTCCGGAAGATGATTCCACCTTACTGTCACCATTTCCACCTAATATTTTTATGCAACCACTTGAAGAGGATACGTGCCTAATTCCTTCTGCTCTTTGCATTGTAATATTACCGCTAGAGGAGGACACTGTTATATCGTCTGCTTCAATTTCATTAAATCGGATATCTCCGCTAGAGCATGATGCTTTAAATTCCTTCATTTTGATTACCAGATCTGAGCTAATGTTTCCACTTGAAGTCGATACTGATAGATCTTTCCCATATTTAACAGGTAGGTAAATTTCCACCCTACTATAATGTTTTTTAAATGAGAATGGGTTAAACTTAAATTTAATTTGCTTCCCATGTATCAATAATTGGTCGCCAGATGTTGCTACTGTTGCTAATTCATCCGTGTTTGGTTCATATGATTTATATTCTTTCACAATTAATTCATCACTGTTACTCGACAAGAATTCGACATTATCAGAATAGAATTTGATATTAATATAATCAATATCATCTATCTTTACTTGCTTCGTATTCACCAATTTTAATTCAATATTATTAATATTCTTATAACCGTTTCCACGATTAATTACAAAAATCATAAAAGCAACCATTATAACTGCCAAGAGTGCAAAAACTCCTACAATGGCAAAAACCAATTTTCTCATTCCCTCTTCTCCTTTATTTGAAATAACAATGTTATAATAAATTGAATGCAGATTGCAACTATAAATAAAATCCAAGTAATATACCAGGCCATCGTCATAAAGCTAACAACAAAATATACTAATAAGGTAAAGCTCCATAAAACAAGTGCAACAGACAATTTTATTGATTTAGTTTTAGAAGTTTTAACTTGCCATTCCTTAAACTCTTCCACCACTGTATCATTCCTCTTTATATATCCTGGGTACAAGCTAAAGATATAAACAAGCATACACGTTGGGATGATATCGATTAACATCATAAGGATTAATCCAAACCAAATATAGTTAAATGAATTCATACCCATATACCAATCAACTTGGTAACTATTAATCATTACAAAAAAGAGAAAGACAATTGCACTAAATATATAGATTCCAATCGCTACAGTTTTATATACTGCTACCTTTTTCGCATTCTGTGAAAATTTAAACTTCTCCTCGTTATCCAACTCTTCAAAATCTTGAAATAATTCTGACACATTGCCTATTGATTTAATTACATTCTTGGTTGCATCTTCCGGTGATATTCCATCACTTAGTAGATCTTGATAACGCTCCTCAGCATTCGCCAACAACTCCTCTTTTAATTCCAGCGCCTTACGAGTATTAGGAGCATTTTCAAATAATACTGCAAAATGATTTTTTAATTTCTCGTTCATACTATTCCTCCAATTATTTTAATAATTTATCTATGATTGCCTTCGCATTATTCCAGTCTATTTTATAGTCTTGATATACCTCGCGCCCTTTCTCTGTAATCGCATAATAGCGACGTCTGGCTCCTACCCCTTCATCTCCCCAGTATGACTCAATCAATTTTGCCTGCTCTAGCCTTCTAAATGCGGAATAAAGAGTGGCCTCCTTTAATTCATACAAGTTATCTGTTTTTTCCATAATCTCTTTATTGATTTTATAACCGTAACTATCCTTCTCAATTAAGTGTGATAATATAATCGGTTCCGTATGACCTCTTATGACATCTGATGTTATTGACATGGTAAAATCCTCCTTACTTTGTCACCATTATATTCCATATATACCTCGCCTGTCAAGGTATATATTTTAATAATGTATAATTTTTTACGAAGTAAAAATTTATATTATATTTTTTATATTTTTTTCTTTTTTTCTAATCTTTCCTTGTGGTTGTTCTTTCTTTGGGTTTGTTCTTTTTTAGGGCTTGTTTTTCTTTTGGCTTGTGCTTTCTTTAAATTTGATATACCTTTTAATTTGTTTTTTCTCTGCTCTTCTTTCTCTTGCCTTGTCCTTTCTCCTGCCTTGTCCTTTCTCTTGCCTTTGCTTTCCATATCGAATACATATGAATTCTTTACATTTACAAAAAAGGAACAAATGTTATTTTTCTATCAACACAATTCAAAGCTGTGTAGAAAAATAATATTGTTCCATTTACATTTCTAATTTTTAAATTAATATTGCCTTTATAATTTCATTCTTACTTTCATATTCATTTATAATTTAAACTCTTAAGATCATTCAATTTACTACATCATATCAATTTAACAACATCAAAAGTTGCATTAATGATTGTCCAAACTGGTGCATAGTACAACATTATATTCCAGGCTGCTTTGCCACTAAGCTGATATTCTAAAATTAATTTACATACCGCATTAATGCTTCTCGCATCAATGAACCATACGATATGTTCAAAGGATTGTTCTAGATTATATTGGGTATAGTTAAAATTCGGTGTTTGTGAGATTTCATCAAATTGAATTGTTGCATCCACTTCATGGGCCAAACCAAGAACGGATGAGATTGAAAGAGAAGCAGCACTCGATTGATCAGGTATATAGGGCAACTGCCAATCATACCCTAAAACTGGTATACCAATAATGATATCCTCAGAAGGAACGACAGAAACCACATTTTTAATTAACAGGTTTATATTGTCTATATTTGCAACGGGCTCCGGTGGCCCATAATCTAATCCCCATTTAAACTTCAAGAATATTAATTCATCTGTATATTTGCTCATTTTCGCATAATCTACTTTTTCGTAGATGACATTATTGTTTTCTAACTTTTCACTATAATTAACCGTCACACATAAGTATAGCCCTTCTACCCGCAATCGTTTTGATACTTTTTCTACAAATGCTTGATACAGTGGTTCATTAACCGTATTTAAATAATTAAATACTAAATTAATTCCACCATATCCTTTCTTTTTTATAATCTTAATAAATTGATCAATATGTCTTTCTTGAAACTCTTCATTTTTCAATATACTTAAAGCTAATTTTTCATTCGGAATTCCTTGCGAAGATATTGTAGTTAATTGCATTAAGGGAATAGTACCATATTGTTTAGAAATTGCAATAATTTCACTATCATCATAATATTCAATTATTGCACCACCTTCCACTGTAGCGTAATTAACAATGGTTAGATAAGTTAATTCAGGTAGCGTTTTAATAAGCGTTTTTTTTTCAATAAATGAATAACTAATGCCCATAGTATGGATACTTTTCAAGGTATTATAGCTTATTACTAGTGTCTCACCCGGGTATATATATTCTCTTCCTGAAAGAAACGAATTATTTCTTAATAATTGCATAACAGTAACATTGTAGGCATCTGCAATACTTAGTAACGAATCCCCTTCTTGAACAATATGGGTCTGCTTTGGATATGCAATCACTATAGCTTGACCTATAAGCAGTTCATATGGGTACTCTAGACTATTATCTTCCACTAACCTATTGGGATTAACACCAAATTTATTGGCAATCAAATCAACAGTATCACCCTGTTGAACCACATAAATATCCATGAGCCAACCTCATTAATAATATTTATTATTAATATATGATGAATATAAAAAAATGTTTTTAGTGCTTTTCAGGACGCATAAATCATCCTAATAATCTCAATTTAATAAAACCCATTTAACCTATGAGTACTCCTATGAGTTAAATTATACTAATAATTACAATCATGTAAAATCCCTTTCAAAATATAGGTCAAATTATATCTTTATCATTTTTCATTCTAGCAATTAATGTAAATACTCCTCTCCAAGCTCTTCATTATCCTCCGGGATTAGAAATCGTTTTACTCCCAATTCCTTTAATCTATCCTTTGTAAAGTATTCCTTAATATCTGCTCTTTTTTCTATACAATGGTTAAAAGTTTCCAGATGAACAATAACAAAGGTCAAATCAGGATTCACCATAATTGTTTTCTCTATATCAATAATATTCATGACAATACGATCACTATTTAAAAACTTGGGTGACCCTGCATTCACTAATAAAACCTGCGGTAAATAGTTTTCTATATTATACTTAATCGCTTCTGTATATATTGTATCCCCTGTGATATATACCGTTGGCTCCTTTCGTGCTTTTAGGATATATCCACTTGCTATCCCCATCATCTTACCAACTATCCCACACCCATGCTGTGCCTCCACGCGTATGATTGTAATATCAGCAAAATTTACTTCATTTGTGACGGGAAACAAATTCAAAAATCCTTTTGACTTTATTTTTTCCTCATCTTCCGATTGGCATATGATAGGAATTTTTTTATCCAGTAATTCATAAGCCTTCTCATCAAAGTGGTCACTGTGAGTATGGGTAGAGAGAACCAGTTCTACATTCATCAGTCTCTCTAATGGTGTACTCAGATCAACTAGTGGATTTTTTCTTTTATTTGGTGTTAACGGTATTCCTGGATATACCTCTTTTTCTGCTAACACAGGATCAATTAATATATTAATTCCTGCATAAGTTAAAATTGATGTTGCATGTCTTACATGTAATAATTTCATTTAATCTCCTCCATTATCTCCTGTTCTAATTTTCATTTCTTTTAATTTTTACTATTTTTAGCTCTATAATATTGATTATGCTGTTTGCAGTATGATGAAAAATGTTATGTATTAACTTGAATGTTATTTAATTAGGCTACGGTATGCTGTACTTTCCATACCGTAATCATTTATCTGCTTTTGGCTCTTCCTGCAATCGTGTTTAATGAGTTTGACATCTTAACTAAAATTATAATATGATAACAATATGATTTCAATTTTGCTGTGAAACCATATTGATTAATATTATTTCAAAATGAAAACATTTATCTATTTATTGTGTTAATAAGTCAAAAGGGAGGATACTATGGGTATTGATGTAGTGGATGTTCAAATACTTAAATTACTTCAGGAGAATTCAAGGCTTTCCAACAAAGAAATCGGTGAACTAATTCATCTAACGGGTCAGGCTGTTGGTGTTAGAATTAACAACCTTGTTGATAACGGAATTATTGAGAAATTCTCGATTTCGGTAAACAAAGAAAAAATCGGAGTACTTATCACCGCCATGATTAAAATCTACATGAAAACTCTTGATCATAACAAAATGAAATTCTTGATTTCAAATACAGAATCCATCATTGATGCATATCGCACCAGCTCTGATTGTTGTTATTTTATTAAAGTTGAGACATACAGTAATGAAGTTCTTAATCAAATTCTGGATAAAATCAGTGAATTTGCAACCTATCAGTTAACTTTATCCATCGGCAAAATCAAATAGATAAAAGGTCCCTCGTAGATAGTGATTTTCTCCACGAGAAACCTTTCTATATTTATAAGCTTTTAAGAATATCGGTAAGTCGGCTTTGGATATGTGGGTGCGAAGCATTCGATCACTTTATTCTCGTGTGCCCCATGAAAGTCAAGCAGCACATTGTCTAGCGCAGTATTCACAATTCCTTGTAATTTTTCTACTCCAACATTGACTCTTATATTAATGCATAACTTTCCACTATTAATTTGCGTTTTTAGTTTCCAATCCATTATATTTTCTCGGTAAATGCTAAGACAGCTAAGTTTGCAAATAGACACATTGGTCTCCAAGTATATTTTCATATGTGCAATTTCACAGGTTTCCACTTTAAGACTCTTTTTAATAGCATCTGCTAATGAAGACACAAAGAAATTACCAGATATTCTCTTTTGCATCGTGACACTACTAGTAAGAGTCAGCCACCCAAGTTCTGCCTCCACTCGTGCATATACATCATAATTTAGATCCAGACTAAACCTTCCATATTTATTATAATATATATTTAATCTTTCTACTTCTTCTACCCATATATTAATACCATAGTTCTTTCTTGCACTGATATAGATTACTTTCTTTGAGGAATACTTAATTCGAAAAAAAGTATCCAGTTTTTGAATTTCTAATTTAGAAAGTATATCAGATCGGTTTACAACGATGATATCTGCTTCCTCCATTTGCTTTAGCATAAGATATTCCGCCTCTTTTGGCAGATAGCGTTCAAGCGAAATGGCTTCACTAAGCAACCGAATCGGATCCACCACAATCGACAAGGGCATTATTTTACAGTTTTCTATTCTTCCATGGCGGATTGGCTTCATCATTGTAGCAACCAGATCCGTACAACTTCCTACCGGTTCTACAAGAATATAGTCGTACTCGCCTCTTTTATTGAACTCAAGGATTCTCTCATTAAATTGGTTAAAATCACACCCAAGACACCCGCCTGTAACTGATAACACATCATATCCCTGATATCTCAAATATTCTGTATCCACAATGCTTGCGCTATGTCCATTGGTAATAATACCAACCTTTTTTCCCTGCTGTTTGAAATACTTTGCAACTGATATGATGGATGTTGTCTTTCCCGCTCCAAGAAAGCCACCCACGATCATGATATTTGTCCTCGTCATTTCAGGCACATCCTTTACTAAGATTAATCACTGTTATATCTTTGGGTGCATGAATTTCACTATTTATTTAAACTAATGTTTGGTAAATACAAATAGCAGCTTATGCAATTCACATAACATAATGAATTCTTATACTATCACAATTTAAGTCTTATAAAATTTTAAAGTAATCTTATATATAAAGAGATTTATATAATCTGTCATATCATAATATGATATCATTTCAAAAATGGTATTTAGTAAAAGCAATATTTCAAATTAATCTTTTCAGCGTGATTCTTTCGCAACAATCCAAGAATCTTATTCCTTGATATAAATTATAACAATTTCCTAATAATGATTAAAGCGTCATAAGTTAAGTTGGATTAAGGATGATAATTAGATGTGCATCTATATTCATTGATTATAATACCAATGACTTATGATACCTTAGTCAATTATGAAAAAATACCACTACACCTATTTGCAAAATGCTATATAGGTGTAATGGCACTTATAATAATATCGTATTAAATTATACCGTTCCCGATTCAAATGCCAGCCTATTACCCTCTTCGGTCAAACACCCCTTCAAGATTGTTGATATGATGGCATGAAGCAAGTTACTCAAACTATAATTCAATGTAGAAATTACCTTACTATCTACAATGTGGTTAGCAGCACCTACTAAAATATGTGCAACCAAGTTTGTATCCATATCCTCTCTGAAGATTCCGCTTTTCTTCCCCTCTTCAAACAGTTGAAATAAGTTGGTCATAATAACCCTACTGCGAATTTCAGTAATTTTATTAAAGGCTTCTGGAAAGCTTCTGGCGATATTCTCTATCGCGATCGGGTTTAATAACGAAAACCGCTCCCCGATTAATTTAAAAAATGCATTTAACTTTTCAACTGTGGTCATCTTCTCATCTGCAAGGATTCCCTGTACTGACGTTTCTATTCTTCCTGCAAAATATTGAATTGTATTATACAAAAGTTCTTCTTTGGATGGGTAATATTTATATAAAGTCCCTTTCCCCATTCCTAAGCCCTTTGCAATTTCATCCATTGTAATATTATTAATTCCTACAGTTGTAAATTTATGAAAGGAAAATTCTAAAATTCGATTTCTCTTACTTTCTTCCGAAACCATACTTTCACTCCTTATTGTTCATTTTGCATTCATCAGTTTATATTCTTCTATATTTCTTCAATGCTACAATATTAAGTGCAAAGAATATAGCAATAAATGCAAATAATGCGGCTATCTGAGGAAGAACATCCCCTAATCTCAGTCCTTTAATTAGTATCGCATTTAATGCATCACAAGCATAGTATACAGGCATGATTTTTGATAAATACCCTAGATGATAAGGTAGCGTATCCAAGGAAATCAGTCCCGAGAAGAATATCTGCGGAATAATAATAAGTGGAAGAAACTGCATCATTTGGAACTCATTATTTGCATAAATAGAACAAAATGCACCGATACAAACTGCCGACATAGATAGTAATATCATAATCAATCCAGCTTCTATTACAGATCCATTTACCGTCAAATTAAGAGCGCCTTTCACATAAGCAAGTAAAATAATACTCTGTAACGTAGCAAACACACCAAAGCCTAAGGTATACCCAAGTACAACCTGCCATCTTTTAACTGGTGTAATCATTAATCGCTCCATCGTCTGAGCAGTTCGTTCTCTCACAAAGGAGATTCCAGCAATAATAAAAATAAGGAAAAAGGAAATGACACCAAGGAATACATACCCTAAGCTATTAAACATACTGGAATCCTTATCTCCATATAAAAATTCAGTTTTCACTCCCCCTATAGGGCTTATTTCTTGCAATGCATTTTGAAGAGCTTTGGTAATTAGTCCAGTTTTCACTGCGTCACTGCTTTCAAAATAAAGAACGATATCTTTCCCATCTATATAGAGTAATGCATCAATATCCTTCTCTTTCACAGCCTCCTTTCCTTCTTCCAAATCCATATTCTCTACCGTAATATCCTCCTGTTCGATTTTTTCAACCAACTGAGTAGGCATATTATATTGTGCAATTGTTGCTTTATAATTTGAATCTCCAAGAAGTAGAAATATGAGTGTAAATATAAATAACGGAGCAACGAGTATTAATGCAAGAGAACGTTTATCATTTACTGTCTGCCTAATTATTCTATTCATGATTGTTATGGTTTTCATCGTATCTCTTCCCCCTTTGTTACGAACAACTCTTCTATTGTATTGTTCTTTGTTCTTGCAAGCAGATTCTCCACCGTATCACAATCAATTAAGCCACCATTATAAATCAATCCTAAACGGTCACATTTGATTGCTTCATCCATTACATGGGTTGTCACGATAATTGTTTTCCCCTGTTCCCTAAGTTGATAGAATTCATCCCATATCTTCTTTCGTAGAATAGGGTCAATGCCAACCGTGGGCTCATCCAAAATCAACACTTTCGGACTGTGCAATAATGCTACTGCTAAGGATAACCTTTTCTTCATCCCGCCTGAATAATTAAGAACTTTCTTCTTACTGTCATTCTCCAATTCAACAAGTTTTAACACCTCTTCTGCCCTACTTCTAAGTTCTCGCTTATCCTTTTGATACATTCCACCATAAAACATTAAGTTATCTAATCCTGATATATCATTATAAAGTGCATCATTCTGAGGCATATAGCCGATTATATCCAATGCCTTTAAACTTGGAACTTTATTACCTACTACTTGAATACTACCCTTATCTGCACTTATTGCACCCATAATTAATCTGATCAGTGTGGTTTTACCTGCACCTGAAGGTCCAATTAATCCAAAGATTTCATTCTCGAAGATGGATAAATTGATATTATTGAGTACCTGCTGCTTTTTAAATGCTTTCGCTACATCCTTAACCTCTATTAACATGCTCCCACTCCTTTTATATTATATAATTCTTATAGAACTATAATCGTTCTTATAGTTCTATATTATTCTACATAATATGTTTTGTCAATTAGAAAATTGCCCACATAGTTATAATTTTAGTTTTTTAATTTAATAAAATTAATGACTCTGTAGTATATAAAACAAGGAGGGGATATTACAAAATGTAAACATACACTTTGTAATATCCCCTCCTTGTAGAAAAAATATAGTATTAGATATACCTACCCCGTCTCATCGAATAACCTTTTCAATTTCACTGTCAGTGGCTTTCGGAAATCTTTCCTTAAGTCGATCCATAATTATTTTCTTTGATTCCTGTGTTCCTATATGATAAGCAGAACACACGTAATCTTCACCAAATAAATGTTCAGAAAGCGAATAAATTGCTACCGGCCAACCGAACTCCTCATTCTTTTTATTGCGTCTTCTTTTAAAATCCCTTACCGTAATATAGGTCTGCATCTGTAATAAAGAAATAGCACTTTCATAACCCTTCTCCCCGCCCTTGCCAAAACCGGCAGCGAGTTTTAATTCATTCGAGGGAAGTTGCTCGCACAGAGTAAGAACGTCAATAATCTTCTTTGTTCGAAGGCTTGCTAACCCATCCTCATATCGACTATCAAAGTCATATCCGTCCCTGCGATAGGAAGCAAAATAAGGGTACCATTTCTTTGAAACAAAGCCTGCTTTGTTATTAAATAATTTGCCATAGGCAATGTCCCCTTCAGATGCTATGACCTCACGCCATTGCCAAGGATCCTCCTCCGGTCTATCCGACCACCAAGCGTCAGCAATTGTGATTTCTTCAACGGAGAATCCCTTAATGCTGTTTTTAAATAAAGGGAGAAATCCTATGTCATTAATTAGATTCACCAATACTTTATAATCCTTTATACAGTTTGGATCATCGCGACCAAGTCCCTCCATTGTCCATTTTCCATCGATTGTAACCGTAACAAACACCACCTATCTTATTAATAATTTTATACATACCCGTAACCTCATAGTATTTGAAGCTTGCTCTTAGATATTAATATAAATTCATTCCTATATCGATTTATATATAGATTTTTATATTGATTTATGTACTGCTTTACTGCTTTATGTACTGCTTTATGTACTAATTCCACTACTAAGTCATTAACTAATTTATCTACTAATTCATATATCAATTATATCAATTCTACTTCACGATTCCCCCATGAAAATAGCATTCCATTACCTTCTTATCCACTAAAAAGATTTCTTCATAACCTTGGTACCAGTCCACATCACCTGTCACAATACAATGATAGGTGAATTCACCACTCCGATAAATCAACGGTCCTCTGTATGGATATTCTGGTGGCACATGCAATAAGGCTTCTTTCAGAAAATCACCTGAAAATCCTTCCCCTATTACTCTACCACTATAGTTCATTGCCCAAATTGGTTGGTCGCATTCCCACACCGCTTCTTCGCCAATGAAATTCTCACCTCCAAGGTATGTATCAATATATTTAAAGTCACCCTCAATATATTGCAAATCATGAGAATTGGGTCTGGAAGATGCAACCTCCCCTCCATGTGCCGCATAAGTATTTTTTTTGCCCTTGCATAAAAATTCTATTATTTCCTGCTTCATACTTAACCTCTATTTAATTCATCTAAGTTTTTCTCATAGGACGGAAGGAATTCCTGCATAAAGATTTCCACCTCTTCTAGCTTCATATCAGTTAATATCTCATGAATTGAATTTTCTGCGCTGTAAAACTCGGTATTCCCTGCCTTTCTTTCCTCTATGCATTTGATCAAGGCGGATAACTTATCGGCAGCCTTCACCAGCTTCCACAAAAACACTTCCTCCTCTTGCAGATTGAATATACTATCATAGCTTTTTCGAATATCCTCCGGAAGCATCAAAAGCAATCGATTGGTAGCTGCCTGTTCAACTGCCTTGAACGCACCCTGTATATTCTCATTAAAGTATTTGATAGGAGTGGGCATATCACCGGTAATAATCTCTGAAGCATCATGATAGATACCAATCAAAGCCGCCTTTTCTGCATTCAAATTATTACCTAAACGCTCATTACTAATTACGGCTAATGCATGTGCCAATATACTAACCTCAAGTGAATGTTCACAGATATTCTCAGTAATAGCATTCCTCATAAGTGCCCATCTTTCAATCAATTTCATTCTGGATATCATTGCATAAAAACCATATTCCATTGATAATCCTCCGTTTCACTCACTTTCCTATCTAACTCATTTTTAAGAATTGCCTCATTTGACTAAACTAAATTGAGTTCATTGTTTAAACTTAAAATAAGGCTCTTTTGTTTAAACTTAAAAATAAGGCTCCATTGTTTAAACTTAAAAATAAGGCTCCATTGTTTAGACTTAAATTGGGACTGGTGCACTCTACGGTAAAAATGTTATTACCACTGCCACAGTCCCATCTCATGTCATGTCATATCATATATCTAAACTTTTGTGCTAAGTATTTCGCTTATAATACACACCAAACGATTTCTCCCTACCAAGAATGCAGGCAATCTACTGATTCTCCAAATATTTCTTTACATAATATCCGGTGTATGATTTTTCATTCTCCGCTATATCCTCAGGAGTTCCCTTTGCTATAACCATACCACCCTTATCTCCGCCTTCCGGTCCGATATCAATGATATAATCAGCTGTTTTAATAACATCTAGATTATGCTCTATGACAACTACGGTATTGCCGGTGTCGGAAAAACGCTTCAAGATGTCAATCAGCTTATGCACATCAGCAAAATGTAACCCGGTTGTTGGTTCATCAAGAATATAGATGGTCTTACCCGTACTTCGCTTACTAAGCTCTGTCGCCAATTTAATTCTTTGTGCTTCACCACCGGAAAGTGAGGTCGAAGGATGTCCCAGTCTAAGATAGGATAAACCAACGTCAAACAAGGTCTCAATCTTTCTCTTAATCGAAGGTACATTTTCAAAGAAATGCACTGCTTCTTCAATTGTCATATCCAATACTTCATAGATATTCTTGCCCTTATAACGAACCTCTAGGGTTTCACGATTATATCTTTTTCCTGCACAAACCTCACATGGAACATAGATGTCGGGAAGGAAGTTCATCTCTATCTTAATAATTCCGTCACCGCTACAAGCTTCGCAACGACCGCCTTTTACATTAAAACTAAAGCGACCTTTACTATATCCTCTCATCTTGGCATCCTGAGTTGCAGCAAACAAATCTCTAATTTGATCAAACACACCGGTATATGTTGCGGGATTTGATCTCGGTGTTCGTCCGATTGGAGACTGGTCAATATTAATTACCTTGTCCAACTGTTCAATCCCTAACATCTTCTCATGCTTACCGGGTATACATCTTGCACGGTTTAAATCTCTAGCTAATCTCTTATATAGAATCTCCGTAACCAACGAACTCTTACCAGAGCCGGACACGCCAGTAATACAAGTCATGATACCCAACGGAATATCAACATCAATATTCTTCAGATTATTCTCCGAGGCTCCAATTACAGATAAAAATCCGGTTGACTGACGTCTCTCGGTAGGAACCGGAATCTTAATTCGACCACTGAGATATGCTCCAGTGGAAGATTCCTTCACCTTCATAATCTGCTTAGCAGTACCGGCAGCAACTACCTCACCGCCATGCTCTCCCGCACCCGGTCCAATATCTATGATATAATCTGCAGCGAACATGGTATCCTCATCATGTTCTACTACAATAAGGGTATTACCCAAATTCTTTAAATTGTTCAAAGTCTTAAGCAACTTGTCATTATCCCTCTGGTGTAAACCAATGCTTGGCTCATCCAGAATATATGCTACACCAACTAGACCGGAACCGATCTGCGTCGCCAGACGAATTCTTTGTGATTCTCCACCCGATAGCGTTCCTGTTGCTCTGGCAAGCGTAAGATAATCCAGTCCTACATCCAGTAAAAAACTAATTCTAGCACGAATCTCTTTTAAAACCATCTCTCCAATCTTTAATTGCATGGATGTCAACACTAAGTCACCCATAAAGGTAGCAAGCTCGCGAATGGAATAATGTGTAACATCTGAAATATTCTTATCACCAACCGTTACAGCAAGTGCTTCTCTCTTCAGACGTTTGCCATGACATTCTTTACATGGAGTTGTTCTCATAAAGGTTTCATATTCTTGCTTTACTGTATCGGAACCTGTCTCACGATAACGGCGCTCAATATTACGTATTAAACCTTCAAAAGGTACGTCGTACACACCATAGCCACGCTGTCCCTGATAATGTACCTTTACTGTTTTACCCTCCGTGCCATTGATAAACATATGTCTAATGTCATCGGGCAATTCTTCAAAAGGAGATGCTAAATCAAATTTGTACTCCTTCGCCAATGCTTCTAGTACACTTCTAGTATAACTTCCCTTATCGCCTGCTGACTGCCATCCTGGTGCTGCAATCGCTCCATCCAAAAGACTTTTACTTCGATCTGGTATTAGTAGCTCCTCGTCAAACTCCATCTTTATTCCCAACCCGTGACAATCCGGACATGCACCAAAGGGATTGTTGAAGGAGAAAATTCTTGGTTCAATCTCATCAATGCTAATTCCACAATCCGCGCAAGAAAAGTTTTGGCTGTAGGACAGTTGTTCTCCATCAATCACGTCCACATATAAAAGACCTTCCGCAAGCTTAAGTACATTCTCCACTGAATCGGATAATCTTTTCTCAATCCCTTCCTTTATAACTAGACGATCCACAATAATTTCTATGTTATGTTTATTATTCTTCTCTAACTTAATCTCTTCCGTCAACTCATACAGGTTACCATCTACTCTTACTCTCACATAACCACTACGTTTTGATTGTTCAAAAAGCTTAGTATGCTCACCCTTTCGCCCTCTTACCACTGGAGCTAATAATTGTATCTTCGTTCCCTGAGGCAAATTCATGATTTCATCTACCATCTGATCAACCGTTTGCTTTTTAATCTCTTTCCCACACTTTGGACAGTGAGGGATGCCGATTCTAGCATATAATAATCTAAAATAATCATAGATTTCTGTTACGGTTCCTACTGTTGAGCGGGGGTTACGGTTCGTAGATTTCTGATCAATAGAAATTGCAGGTGGTAGACCCTCTATGCTTTCAACATTTGGTTTCTCCATCTGCCCAAGGAATTGCCTTGCATAGGAGGAGAGAGATTCCATGTATCTTCTCTGCCCTTCCGCATAAATCGTATCAAATGCTAACGAGGATTTACCTGATCCACTTAATCCGGTGAGTACCACAAACTGGTCTCTAGGGATGTCCACACTGATGTTTTTTAAGTTGTTTTCCTTAGCACCTCTAATTTTTATATAGTTCTTTTTATCTGCCATTATTCCACCATTCCTTATTAATTAACTTCCAGCAACTGCTTCTTAAGCTCCACCATCTTATCTCGAAGCTCTGCTGCGCGTTCGAAATTAAGCTCTGCTGCCGCAGTATGCATCTGTTGTGTAATCTTTTTCACCAATGCTACTAACTCTTGGCGCGACATTGATTCCATATCCTTCTCCATATCAATAATATTGTTATTCGCTTTCTTAGAGATACTAATTAAATCACGAACCTTCTTCTTAATTGTTGTTGGAGTTATCCCATGCTCTTCGTTATATGCCTGCTGAATCTGTCTTCTTCGTTCGGTTTCGGATAACGCTTTCCTCATGGAATCCGTAATTCTATCTGCATACATAACAACATGACCATCAGAATTACGAGCTGCACGTCCAATTGTCTGTATCAAGGAGGTTTCTGATCTCAAGAAACCTTCCTTATCTGCATCCAGTATCGCCACCAATCCAACCTCAGGAATATCAAGCCCTTCTCGAAGTAAATTGATCCCAACTAAAACATCAAAAACATCCATACGCATATCTCGAATAATCTCAGAGCGTTCCAAGGTATCAATATCGGAATGAAGATATTTGATACGGATTCCGACTTCTCTAAGATACGAAGTTAAATCCTCAGCCATCTTCTTTGTTAACGTAGTTACCAATACCTTATTCTTCTTATTAAGTTCCTTGTGAATCTCTCCAAGCAAATCATCAATCTGTCCGGTTACTGGCCTTACTGTTACTTCAGGGTCCAATAATCCAGTCGGTCTTATTACTTGCTGAGTTCGGAGCAACTCATGTTCAAGTTCATATACCGACGGAGTTGCTGATACAAACATTATCTGACTTATCTTTTCTTCAAATTCCTGAAAGTTAAGAGGTCGGTTGTCAAGCGCCGAAGGTAATCGGAAACCAAAATCCACCAACGTCTGTTTTCTTGAACGGTCACCTGCATACATTCCTCGTATCTGGGGAAGTGTGATGTGAGATTCGTCTACAATAATCAAAAAATCCTCTGGAAAATAATCCATCAAGGTATGAGGAGCACTTCCGGGCTCCAGTCCGGTCAAATGTCTGGAGTAGTTCTCTATTCCAGAACAGAAACCAGTTTCTCTCATCATCTCTATATCAAAATTCGTACGTTCTGAGATTCTCTGTGCTTCCAAAAGCTTGTCTTCACTTTTGAAATAACGCACCTGCTCAATCATCTCGTCTTCTATATTGCGAATTGCATCCTTTAACTTGTCCTGTGAAACAACATAATGAGAGGCCGGAAATATCACAATATGCTCCAACTGTGATTTAATCTCACCCGTCAGAACATCAATTTCAAGTATCCTCTCCACTTCATCTCCAAAGAATTCAACGCGTACAGCCAGCTCTCCAGAAGAGACCGGGAATATCTCTACAACATCTCCACGTACACGAAAAGTTCCTCGTTTAAAATCCATATCGTTACGATCATACTGAATGCCAATCAGTTTCTTAAGAACATCATCCCTATCTTTATTCATGCCCGGTCTTAAGGAAAGAACCATGTTTTGATAATCAATCGGGCTACCCAAACCATAGATACAGGATACACTGGCTACAATAATCACATCCGAACGTTCCGCTAAGGAAGAGGTTGCAGAATGCCTAAGCTTATCTATCTCATCATTAATAGAAGAATCCTTCTCAATATAGGTATCCGTAGACGGTACATATGCCTCCGGCTGATAATAATCATAATAACTTACAAAGTACTCCACCGCATTCTCTGGGAAAAACTCTTTAAATTCTCCATATAGCTGAGCAGCAAGGGTTTTATTATGAGCTATTATCAGCGTTGGTTTTTGAATCTGTTGAATAACATTCGCCATCGTAAATGTCTTACCGGAACCAGTTACACCAAGCAATGTCTGACACTGATTGCCGCTTTGAAATCCCTCGACTAAATCCTGAATTGCCTCAGGCTGATCCCCAGTGGGTTGAAATTCCGAAACCAATTTAAACTCCATATACAAAACCTCCCTGCTAATAACTACAGTGTATCCAAATCTGGTAAATTAACGCATAATTATTTCTTGAATGACTATAATTCTACCATAGCAAGGATGTAAAATCAATACATTTTCGAATGTTTGTTCTGATTTATCGTATTATAATATTAAATAATAATCATTGGAAAATGTGTGTAATTGAATTTTAGACTGAGAAATAAATATATGCGCTTATATATACAGATGACTTGCCTTACCCACATGCGGTATAATGCTTCCGCATGAGGCCGGTCCGCGCATCTGCATATATAAGCGCACATATTTATTAATTTACGTTATGGATGAGTCATGACAACTAACCATGTACACATATGCAATGATTTATATTACAAATAATTTATGACACCTACTAAGAACACATATGTGATAATTTATATTGTGATTGATATGTGATATATAACTACGAACGTGTATTTTATTGATTTATATTATTAATGACTTATGACACCACTATTAATAATTTTCACAATTCAACTGATAGTACCCTTGTGGATAATCGCATACCGGACATACTTCTGGAGCACAACGATCGTATACCAAATTACCACAGTTTAGGCAAACCCATACCATCTTTTCTGATTTACAAAAGACTTCATTATCCATAATATTGTCTGCCAGTTTACGGAAGCGTACATCATGATGATGCTCGATTTTAGCAACTCCCTCAAATAGCTTAGCTATATCATAATACCCTTCCTTTTTGGCTTCCTTTGCATAATTCATATACATTTCTGTCCATTCAAAATACTCGCCTCCATATGCATTTTTTAGATTATCCAGTGTGCATGGAATTTCTCCACCATTTAAAATCTTATACCAGATTTCTGCATGTTCTCTTTCATTCCCAGAGGTCTCAAAGAAAATGTTACCAATTTGTTCATACCCATCTTCTTTTGCTTTAAAACCAAATATCGCGTATTTTCCACTGGCTGAGGTTTCTCCAGCAAATGCCTTCTGAAGGTTATTATAGGTGTTGCTTTTCTTAAAGTCATCTCCATTTTTATTATCCATGGGTGCCTCCAATAATATGATTCCTTTATTATCATATGACATATTTACCTATGTGTTAAAACTATATAACAAAAACAGAGTCACAATATGAAGTCACTACTTACACCTGCGCTCTGTTTTTGTATTTCTGTATATTTTAATTCTGTTCTTTCACTTCTGATCTAGCACTTTAGTTCTTGCACTTCAGTTTTTCACTTCAGTTCTCTCACTTCTGTTTTCACACTTCAGTTTTTCACTTCAGTTTTTCACTTCAGTTCTCTCACTTCTGTTTTCACACTTCAGTATTTCACTTCAGTTCTTTCACTTCAGTTTTCACACTTCTATAATCTATTCCACATCGCTTTACAATTTAATCGATGTTATCCACACTATGAGAAAGTTTTGCATAAAATCCATTGAACTTTAAAAGCTCTTCATGATTACCCTGCTCAATAATCTGACCGTTATTCATAACAAGGATGCGATCCGCTTCCTTGATTGTTGATAGTCGATGGGCAACGACAAAGGTGGTTCGTCCCTCCATTAAAGCAGTAAATGCCTTTTGAATCTTAATCTCAGTGCGCGTATCAATGTTACTGGTTGCCTCGTCCAAAATCAACATAGTGGGTTTCATGATCATAACTCTGGCAATGCATAGTAATTGCATCTGCCCCTGTGAGATATTACCTCCATCTTCACCCAGAATTGTATCATATCCTTTTGGAAGTCGTTTGATAAAACCGTGTGCATGAGCAGCTTTGGCTGCTGCCATTATCTCCTGCTCTGTGGCATCCTCTTTGCCATATGCAATATTATCTCTTACTGTTCCACGAAACAGCCAGGTATCTTGCAATACCATACCGTACATACTTCGAAGCGTTTTTCGTTGCATTGCTTTGATATTAATTCCATTTACCTCGATTTCTCCGGAATCACTGTCATAAAAACGCATGAGCAAATTAATGATTGTGGTTTTACCACTTCCGGTCGGGCCAACGATGGCCACTCGTTGCCCAGGTTGAACCTGCAAATTAAAATCTTGTATTAAATTAGAATCCTTTTGATAAGAGAAATCCACTTTCTTTATCTCTACGCTTCCATTTCCGGGAACCTCACTAAGGAGTCCCTCCTCTGAACTTTCCTCTTCTTCATCCAGTAAGGCAAATACTCTCTGTGCGGACGCTAGTGCTGATTGCAATTCCGTTATAATTCCTGATATCTCATTAAAGGGCTTAGTGTATTGATTTGCATATGCTAGAAAGCCGGATAGTTGACCAATCGTTATTAATCCATTTATTGCAGCAAATGCACCATATATTCCGACTGTTGCATATACAACTCCATTGACAAATCGGGTGCAGGGATTGGTTAAGGAGGAATAAAACTGAGCTGTTACGCCACACTCATGCAGTCTTTGATTAATTTCTTCAAAACGTTCGGTTGCTCTATCTTCATAGGACAATAGCTTGATCAACTTCTGGTTACCAATCATTTCTTCAATGAGACCTCCCATTTCCCCTTTTATCTTGGATTGTTCACTGAACTTGTGATAAATCCGTTTGGAAATAAAGGCTGCTACAAATAAGGATAATGGAGTTAACAATATGACGGATAGCGCAATCGGAACGTTAATTGATAACATAAAGAGAATTGTTCCAATAATGGTCACCACTCCAGTAAATAATCCGGCAAAACCTTGCAACAACCCATCCGATACAGCATCAATGTCATTGACCATGCGATTAATAATGTTGCCATGTGCGTTCTGATCGATATAGGAAAGAGGAACTCTGTTTAGTTTTTCAAATACCTGATTTCGTAAATCCTTAATTGTTTGAAAGGTAATTCGATTCGTATAAAACGTCATTAACCATTGGAATAATGCACTACCCGCTATAGCAAGCAACAATATAGTTAATATAGAAAGAATCTTATCAAATTGCACTTGATTTTTACCAACAATGCAATCTACCGCCTCACCAATTAAGATGGGAGCTAATAGGGACAACGCGACGCTAATCACAGCACATACCAATGACATAATCATAGAGCCACGATATGGCTTTGTATATTCTAACAGACGTTTGAGTATGGAGATTGTATTTGTTTTCTTCATGCTTTTTTCTCCTCCTCTTCACCGAGTTGGGAGAAACATATCTCCTGATATATCTCACAGTTCTTGATCAATTCAGTGTGTTTTCCACTACCAACTACCTTACCCTCATCTAAAACAATGATTTTGTCTGCATTTTTAATTGCGTTCACTCTCTGTGATACCATAATTACTGTGGTTTCACTTAGCTCCTCCCGAAGAGCCTTTTGAAGCTTACCATCCGTTGTATAATCCAGCGCACTGGAACTGTCATCTAATATGAGAAGCTTCGGGCATCCCACAATCGCTCTAGCAATTGCAAGTCGCTGTCTCTGACCACCTGACAGATTCTTTCCTCCCTGCATGACTAGATAATCAAGTTTCTCAGGAAGTTTGTCTACAAATTCTCTTGCCTGAGCGATGTTAATTGCCTTATCCAGCTCCTCCTTCGTAGCAGCTTGGTAGGCCATTCGAAGGTTATCGCCAATACTTCCATAAAATAACACTGTTTTCTGTGGTACCATTCCAATCTGAGTTCGAAGCATTTCGATTGAATAGTCCTGTACCCTAATTCCTTGTAATAGAATTTCACCCTGAGATACATCATAAAGACGGGGCAACAGATTCACTAATGTGGACTTACCGGAACCTGTTCCTCCAATAATTCCAATTAATTCACCCTCATAGACATCGAAATTAATATTTTCTAAAACATATTCTTCTGACCCTGGGTAGGCAAAGGATATGTTCCTTATCGAAAGATATGGAAGCGAGCTGTTCGCATCCCCCTCTGCACAATTCTTTCCATGACTTAATGAAGGCTTCGTTTCAAATACCTGATTTATCCTCCCTGCAGAAGCTGCTGCCTTCGTAAAGATTATTACCAGATTAACCACTACCACAAGTGCTAAGGCAATTTGTGTCATATAATTAATAAGGGCAATTAGCTCTCCCTGAGTGAGTCCTCCTATATTTACACGGATTCCACCAAACCAGATAATTCCTACAATCGCTATGTTCATAAGCACAAAGGTTGCAGGATTAAGAAGTGCGGATAGTTTTCCAACACGGATTGCAATCTCTGCTACCTGATCATTAACTTCTTGAAAATGTTTTTCTTGATTTTCTTGATTAGAGAAAGCTCGAATTACCCTTGCACCACTTAGCGTTTCCCTCGTTACCAGAGATATATTGTCTAATACCTTCTGTCTGACACGATACAAGGGTACTGATTTTTTCATAATTACAAACAACAGTAATATAATTAGTGGGGAAACGATCAGGAATATGCACGACAGCTTCATATCCAACAGCATTGCCATCACAGTTGCTCCGATTACTAAAAACGGAGCACGTACAATGAGACGGATCAGCATAGCGACCGCTAACTGCATCTGATTTACATCATTGGAAATAATCGTGATAAGTGAATTGGTTCCCAGAGAGTCTAGCTCTGCATGCGAGAGTTTATTAATATGGGCAAACAAATCATTTCTTACTCTTGTACCAAAACCCTGGGATGCTCGCGCCGCACTATATTGACAAATAAGCGCAAAAATAAGCCCTGCAACTCCAAGAAGAATAATGATTGCGCCTCTTTGAAGCACATAGCTCTTATCTCCATTCTTTATTCCAACATCAATAATAGAGGCCATAACCAGAGGCACGATTAATTCAAAAACTGCCTCCATAAATTTAAAAAACGGGCCTATTATAATTTCAACTTTAAAATATTTTAAATATCTAGCTAAACGTATCATGTTATCCCTCATTTGTTCTACTTAAGTGGTACTGATTTGTATTATTTTTACAATTATATGTTTTTAATAATAATTACTCGCTTCATTAATGATAATTCGTTACATAAGCAATCTTCATTAACTTTCCAATATTTCTAACGCCTTTTTGCACACCCGATTGAGAGCATCAGTAAAACGATTGTCATCCTCCGCAGTACGTTTTCTGGAATGCCCTTTCACTCGTTCTCCCGCTCTACGTTGCTTCTTGGCAATATCTCTTTCCATTAACATTACATCAATATTATCATTGGTATAAATCTTTCCACTAGGGTGAATTGCATAAGCCCCTTTCCCAAGTGCCATTGCTGCTACTCCATAATCTTGAGTAACAATAATATCCCCTTTATTAGAACGGTTAATCAATGCAAAATCTACCGCATCAGGCGCCTTACTGACCATAATAATTTCACTATAATCAGAGTTTAGCATATGACTTGTGTCAATAAACATTACAACTGGTATTTGCATGGCTTTTGCTTTTCTTTCAATGATGTCTTTAACCGGACAAGCATCTGCATCTACTAAAATTCTCATATTAATATCCATTCCTTTCATCTAACAGCTGTAATATATTTTGATTATATCCCAAATCTTTTCCCGCAACAATACTATAACATCAGTTCCTTTAGAATATCTGGATTGAAGTCGGACATACTCGAATATATTTTAATTGTAATATATTATTCCAACAGCTATAATACGAATATCGTCTTTTACGTTGGAGATGTGGCAAAAGTGAGGTAATGTATGAATAAAAAAATCAAGAAATTAATCATCAGACTGGGAAGTGCCGCTTTACTTGCAGTACTTGCCTTAACAATTAATTACTTTATCCAACCTGATGACAAACCTACTTCCGGAGACCCCACTACCTTGGTGGGTGAGTTAGAGGTACATTTTATTGATGTTGGTCAAGGAGATTCCATACTAATTAAAGACAATTCTCATGCTATGTTAATTGATGCAGGTGAAAATGATAAAGGAGAGATTGTACTTGATTATTTGAAAAGTCAAAAGGTCGAAAAGTTAGATTATATTATTGGAACACATCCACATAGCGACCACATTGGGGGGCTGGATACGGTAATAGAAAAGATGAACGTGGATTACATAATAATGCCTAAAGTTGCCCACACTACAAAAACCTATGGAGATTTGTTAGATGCCATTCAGGCTAAGAACATCGCAGTAAAACAAGCAAAAGTGGGTGATACCTATTCCCTTGGGGATGCAAACTTTACTATCCTATCACCTTCCTCTCCAACTTATGATGAGATGAATAATTATAGCGTAGGTATTAAGCTCACCTTAGGAAAGATATCCTTTGTAATGGCTGGCGATGCTGAGAAGCTCTCCGAAACAGAAATTACAAAAACTGGAATTGATTTATCAGCAGATGTCCTAAAGTTAAGCCATCATGGTGCTTCCAATGCCATCAATGAAGATTTTTATAACGCAGTTCATCCAAAATTTGCTGTAATTAGTGTAGGAAAGGATAATGATTATAATCATCCAAATCCAAAAACACTTCTGGCAATGATGAACCACGGTATAAAAATATTTCGAACTGATGTGCAAGGGTCTATTGTCTTTCGTACCGATGGAACAACTCTTATAAACAAGGAAAAGCCATATGTAATAACGAAAAACGATATAGAAAACAAAAAATAATAGGATAATAAGGTGATAATGATGGAAAAATTGATAATAGACAGATTTGAAGGAAAATATGTCCTTTGCGAACAAGAAGATAAGACGATCATTAAACTTCCTAGGTATAAACTTCCCCAAGGTTGCAAAGAAGGGGACTGTATTGTTTTAAACAAGGATGGTATGTACCAATCCGATTCTGAAGAAACCAATAAACTACAAAAGCAAATTATCGATCAGATTAATCGCATATTTAAATAGTAATATTGGTTAGTGTGTACAACAATTTCAATATGATGCAGGAGTATATTCATTGCAAGGGAGGCTCACTATTCGATGTGCTTACTAACAGGAATATGCTCCAAATTTTTAGTAGCTAACCTCCCAACCTTCAATTCACTCACATTTATATGTTTTATTTGTAGCATTTTATGCTAGAATAAGAATCAAATAAATTCAATACTCCTCAGGAGATTATATATGGACTATAAAGATATATTTAATACGGCTATGTTAGCCGGTGAAATAATGGCTCAAAGTGGTGCTGAAACCTTTCGTGTTGAGGACACCATGATTCGCATTTTAAAAACCTCCGGAGCCACTTCTGTAGAAGTTTATGCTACTACAACAGGAATTGTCGCTTCGATCGGGGCACCTGATAAGGAACCCTTGTCAGGTGTAAAGAGAATCGCCAACCGTTCCAACAATCTAAGCCGCGTGAACGATGTAAACCAAATCTCAAGAAATATTTGTGATGGAACTATTACTATCGGTGCTGCTTATGATACTCTGATACAAATCAAATCTCATAAAATATATTCGAATTTGACTGTTGCAATCGCCTCCGTTGTATCCGTAATTGGTTTTGCTGGTTTATTCGGTGGGAGTTTAATCGACTGTATCTTTGCCGGAGTGAATGGCTTATTCATTATATTGGTTGGAAAGTTGGTTGATAACAAACTAAACAGTACCTTTATGATTGATGCAATCAAATGCTTTGTGTTGGCGTTTCTGACCTTAATTTATGTGAATTACTGTCCCAATACTCACTTGAATATAATAATTATCGGTTCCCTCATGCCTTTTGTGCCTGGAATTCCAATTACCAATGCCATCCGCGACACCCTTCAAGGGGATTATAATTCTGGAGCTGCGCGTGCCCTGGAGGCGTTTGTCATCTCTTTAGGAATCGCTGTTGGAGTGGGATTTGGCATGGGCTTTTATCATATGATAGAAAGGATGTGGTAGCATGATAATTCAAGCAATTAGTGCCTTTTTTGCTTCCGCTGCCTTTGCAGTACTGTTCTATCTCCCAAAGAAGTACATTATCCATGCTGGCATGACCGGTAGCTTTTGCTGGTTTATCTATCTCATTGTAAATAAAGTCGCCGACGACAAGGTACTTGCAACCTTTGCAGCAACTCTAGTGGTTGCTATTACCGCTCATATCCTTGCACGTATATTAAAAACTCCGGTTACCTTATTTTTGATCCCCGGAATCATCTGCCTAGTACCTGGCGGTGGAATGTATCAGATTGTTCAAAGCTTTATCGACAATAACACTGTCATGACGCAGCATTATTTTTTTGAAACCTTACAGATTGCGGGTGCTATTGCACTTGGGATTTTTATTGTGGATACCTTCTTTCGTAAGTCTGTGAAAAAGTAGGATTTTTTAGTTGTACTGTTATTTTATTGTTGAATTTTGCAATTAGATATTACGATTAGATATAATAATTATTATTGCTAATCGATATTGAATTAAGTATTATTAATATACTTGAAGTAATTATTGCCCTTGGATATCAATTTAGATATTAATTTAGATATTTCTCTTGAATATTGAATTTGATATTTCTCTAGAAAATTGAATTTGATGTTAAAATCAGATAAATGATTTGGATATTTAAGTACTTTAAACAATTAACAGTTTTAATGAAAGGATGAATAAAGGATGAATAACGAATTAACACTAGAATTATACAAAGAATACTACGGAGTATGTAGATTGACACCATCAGAAATCGAAGGCCTCCCAGCATGGGCATTCAACTCTAATTTCTTCTCAATCACCAAAACCTCTGACGAATTATCCATCGTATGCCTTCAAGATAATATTCCGGAACAGATCCGTTGCGAGAGAGATTGGAGAATTTTGAAAATTGAAGGTACCTTAGATTTCTCACTCATTGGGATTCTATCTTCCCTCAGCACAATCCTAGCACATAAAAGAATAAGCATCTTCGCAATATCCACTTATGATACAGATTACATATTAGTAAAAGATAACGATATTCATAATGCTGTCATTGCACTGAAGGCAGAGGGGTATCAAATCAAACAATGATCAAAGTACTGAAGCTATCTTTTCCATAACCTCTTCAATTCCAAGTCCTTCGCCATCTACAATAACATGAGCGTATTTTTCATAAAGCGGGCAACGTTCCTCGTATAAGGATTTCAGCGTTTGTCCCTCACGGAACACCACTCCTCTTTGTTTGATATTACCAAGACGGTTACTGATTGTCTCATAACCTAATCTGATATATACAACCACTCCAATCTCTCTTAAGTGTTCCATAGCCCTAGCGCCATAGATTACACTTCCACCTGTTGCAATCACACAACGCTCCATATTTATCTCCGAATTAACCTGTTCTTCTATCTTAATCAACCCCTCAAGGCCATCTCTTTCAATAATATCCTTTAAAACACATTGTTCCTGTTCTTGAATCAACAAATCAGAATCTATAAATTGAAGGCCTAAAACCTTAGCCAATATAACGCCTATCGTACTTTTTCCGGCTCCCGGCATACCGATCAAAACAACATTTTTCATATCCCTTAATCCCTTCGTTCTTTTTTAGCCGATTATAGCATGCTTTGCCGCATATTTCTACGATAAATGACAACAATTTATACTTTTTGCTTTTATCTTACTTTCATCCATTGAAAAAACATTTTAATGGAGTTATGATGCAAGAATAACCTAAAACTATAACAGAATAAAATGATTATCGCGGAGCGCTACTGATACATAAATCACTTTCACTTGCTCTGCGAATCATGGACGGAGGAAATAATATGTCACAAATCTTTGAAGCAATCATGGTAATCAGTTTTGGTATCTCTTGGCCAACCTCGATCTTAAAATCCTACACTTCCCGTACCGCAAAAGGTAAAAGTTTGATTTTTCTTTTATTTATCTTTATCGGGTATGCCTTCGGAATACTGTCCAAGATCGTCGATCATAATATCACCTACGTTCTTGTCTTTTATATCCTTAATCTACTTATGGTGTCGATCGATCTTACGTTGTACTTTAGAAATAAACGTTTTGATGCAGAAGAAGTTAATGAAGTGGATGCATAATAAACATAGATAAATTTCAACTACTTTTATAGCTTAATCCAAAAGTTAGTGCATTCAGCACAATGCAAATAGTTAACCAAATTAGCCTAAATCAAAATAAATAATTAAATTTTGTAACCTTTTTACGATCTTCTTTGAGTTATAGATAGAAAGGGGGAAATACATGAATACAGATATTCAGAGTAAAGATGAGAATTTGAATCAAATCATCGCTTGCTATACTAATCTAGTCTTTGGTATTGCCCTCTCACATACCAACAACAGAAGTGATGCTGAAGATGTATTTCAAGAGGTATTTCTTATCTACCATCGAAAAAATGTAAGCTTTCACGAGGAAGAACACCGAAAGGCGTGGTTAATTCGAACTACGATTAATTGTTCAAAAAAGATTACCTATAGCTCGTGGAGTAAAAAAGTATTGCTGCATCAACCTCCTGAGCAACCATTTGAATTTAACAGCGATATAGAGAACAACGTTTATTCTGCTCTTTGTCAATTACCTGCCAAATATAAATCCGCTATTTATTTGTTCTATTATGAAGAGATGTCCATTAAGGAAATCAGTACCTATTTAAAAACAAAACAAGGAACCATTAAAGTGCATCTGTCTCGTGGACGCAATCTACTGCGGGACCTATTGAAAGGAGATTATTTTTATGAATAAGCAATTCTTTAGAAACATGCATGATCAGATGCTTCCTAGACAAGAAGTGTTGAATCAATTAAAGAGGAATCTCGAGGATAATGAACGGGGAAAATCTATCACACGTATCTATCGTGCCTTGCGTCCAATTGGAATTACGTTTTGCAGTTTTCTAATTGTTACTCTTGTAGTTTTTCTTGTTTTGATAAACCCCTCCCTCAAAGTGGATCCTAATCATAACAGCAACAGTAATAACAGTAATAACAGTAGTAGTAATAGTAATAATCCATCCCCAATACAAAACACATACTCAACCTTCAGTAAAGCAATTTATCATAATGTTCAACTACCGGACTTTGAATTCGGAGATAATATTGATCGTCCGTTTGGGTGTTTTTTTAAAGAACAGTTAATAACCATGATGAATGAACATAATAACGACAATTATGCTTGGGTTGATTCCAATTCCGGTCACCCATTACCTATCCCTGAACAATATCTCCCCAGTGGTGACTATACCATAACCTATGAAGAATTAAAGGGAGATCCAAACAATTCCTCTGAACATACAGCGAACCCTGCAAGAACTCTCGCTACAGAGATAAATTATATTTATTTTGATCCCACTACATTGAAGGTAGATAAAGTATTCAAGTTTTATTGTTTTTCTTCCAATGACTTAAACATTGGTATGTCAGACAAAACGGATCAAGTTACCTGGGACAATAATGATAATAATATTAATATCCAAATGCCCTATATCGAACTACCAAATTCTCATACCAATGTTCCATTAATCCAATCGATAATCTATCAAAAAAGCAATGATATTATTGCAATGGAAGCACAAACAGATCTTGTATATGATGTAGGCGATAAGAAAAATAGTATTAATCAAGATCAAACGATGGATAAGTACCAGAAAACTATCAACGAGTTGCAAAACATGATGGCTGGTGCTGTAGAGAACGAATTAGAGACAGGCGCCTCTACCGATAGCAACAATGAAGATCGATCCTTTAACGAATCCACCGCTATCGCTAATGTTATTGCTGAACACCCTGATTTTCCTAGCAATCCATTGATTACCTTACTGAAGACTTTACCGAGTGGCGGTCCTAAAGGCTTTATTCAACATGTTAAATTCACAACAAAAGCAGAAAAAATTACAAACTCTGAATATAATGTAACCCTTACCAAGGATTGGGGCTTCACTTTTGGATCAACCTATGTGAAGAGCATTTGGAAGTATCGTGTTACAAAGGGGGGGATTAAATTAATTGAGAGCATCGATAAGGATCAATATCCACAGATAATGAAATAATCGGGGTACTCCCATGATTATGAAATCGAGTATTGGATATTATGTAATAATATCAAAGGTCTATTTCAAAAAGCATCCTCTTCACATACAATTTAGAAGTTGAATTATTTTGAAATAGACCTTATTAATAGTGATTATAAAACTTATAGCAATGCAACTAAGCATAAGTACGTATGCCACTGACTTTTAACACCCTTACGCTTAACTGCTCCCCCATTATATTTACCTTGAGCCATTAATCTTTACCTTAAACCCACTTACACCTTACCTCTATACCTTAATAATTTTTACCTATCAACCTAAATTTATATTGACAAATAAAGACTATTGTAATAGTCTTTATTTGTGGACTATATTAATAGTCTGAATTGATATTTAAGAAATGAGAGGTGCAACTAAGATGCAAACAAAATTATTTGACAGTGAATTCAAATTAATGAATCTGCTTTGGGAACATGAACCAACCAGTGCGAAGGAATTAACCACCCTGGCAGCAGAACAATATGAGTGGAATAAGAATACGACCTATACTGTGATTAATAAATTGATTAAAAAGGGTGTAATTGAACGGAGCGAACCGGGCTTTCAATGCACCTCCCTCTTAGGCAAGAAGGATGCTGCTCGAGAAGAAACGCACAGTTTGATTGAGCGTATGTTTTCCGGATCAAGAAAAGCTTTTTTTGCAAGCTTTATTGATGACAAGGGTATCAGCGAAGAAGAGAGAAAAGAACTGATTGAGATGCTGAAAAACCACAAAACAAAGTAAAGGAATTTTGCGATGTCAGAGATAATTTATTGGATGTTAAATATGAGCTTATTAGCAAGTGCGGCTGGCTTAGTGATTATATTGCTTCGTAAAATAAGAAAGATCCCTAGAAGAATGATCTATCTACTTTGGACAATTCCCTTTTTACGCTTTGTATTACCATTTGCACTTACATCAAGTTTTAGTTTCTTTCATTTGTTTGATCGATTTCGATATGCAACAGTAGTGGTGTGGAAGCCCGCCACTTATACCTATTTTGATTTTCAAGTAGTAGCCTCTAATTACATGGGCGCAACTTCTTATGAACGCACCATGTATTATAAGAAACCGTTTTACTATAAGAATGATTTACTGGGTGAGTTCTTTCAAACCGCATTTTGGATATGGTTTCTAGTTGCACTCATACTAATCCTGTTGGTAATCGGTTCCTACCTCATCACTCTACAATCCGTGAAGAAGAGTGAATCAGATATTAAGTTTCCGATGGTGTACGGCTTATTTAAGCAAAGAATTTTTATCCCCTCGACTTATGAGGAAAGTGACCGGCATTATGTATACTTACATGAGCAAGTACATGCTAGAAGGCATGATAATTTATTTCGCATGCTAACGCTATTAATCGTATGTCTTCATTGGTACAATCCCTTGGCATGGCTTTTTCTCAAACTGTTTTACACCGATATGGAACTCGCTTGTGATGAAAAGGTTTATTCCACCTTATCCTCCGAGGATAAACTTGGGTATGCACATGCAATCATCAATCATACCGGAGGTGGCGACGCCTACATGACGGCTTTTGGAGGTGCTCCCGTTAAACTACGTGTGAAGCAACTTCTCTCCTATCGAAAAATGACCTTTCTATCACTATTTATGTTGCTTCTGTTTCTATCCGTTCTATTCTTTACTTTGTTGACCAATGCAGGATGAAAGGAAAAATCATGAGAAAACGATTCGTATTATTAATAATAATTATGCTATGTTCCTCAACCGCTTGTATTACAAAAACTCAAGAAAAAAAAACAGACACTCCAATGGTGGCAAAAAATAATGAAGGTTATACTACCACCAGTCTCAGCACGAACACTCCAGCGAAGGTATATAGTAGTATCCCCATTGTGGAAGGATTCTCACTTGAGGATACAACTCATCAGCAAATGTTTGTACTGGGAGATGACGGTATTATCAGCGGAAAGAAGTATTGGGACGAATTCTATCTGAATTCCAAAAATAATAAGAATGCCAGTCTTATTATCGTGAGGTATTATAAAAAATCTTACCCTGACGATAACACTCCAGTAATCTATGTTGAGAACCTCACCTACACATCAAAACAAGGATATACCCTGTCCTCCTTTTCCGATGTGTTTAGAACTTATCACTATCCATATTTAATTGATCGATCGGGTAGTATGCCAAATTCCAATGTCATCATGCGTAACTACTATTTAGTTCATAATCCCAACCTAACCTTTGAAAAGTTAAACAAAAGCATCTACAGTAGTAACATCCGTGACCAAGTTGATTCTCATATGGTATGGTTTGAAAAGACTAATAACGATGCAATTAAACGGATTGATAAACTATCTCAGATTCAAAAAAACTCTATTCCAGGCCCCGTAAAAGATGGAAGATATATAGCAAATAATTGTAAAGCAGGTATGCTTCCTGTCGTCGTTATTAAAAATGGGAGAATCTCTTTTTACGATATGATTAACAGTCAATTACCATCTGGAACAAGCGGTAATTATTCAATAAAAAATGATGTGTTATCAATGAAAACAGATGATAACAAAAATATTTATGTATTTCTAATTGATGGAGACAATCTTATTTTTCAGAAAAGTGAGTCGTCATCAACAAAAATTCTCAACAACTCTACTGGAGACCGAATAGAAGATAATTTAATATTCTATAGATAAGTAAATTTAAGGCTTTTAAATAATTAACATGATTTCAGAATTGTGAAAGTTTAAGAAGATTGCTTACTCATCTTTGACGTTAGTCATTATATCGAGCAATTTTATAATCAATGATTACGTCTACAGCCTTAGGGTATTATAAGTCCTCCATAACGTAATTTAATGAATGTGAGCGCATATATATGCATATGCGCAGACCGGCCACATGCGGTTGTCCTATACCGCATGTGGGTAAGGCAAGTCATATGTATATATATGTGCTCACATTCATTTTTCTGTCTAACTCTTACTTATAATACCCTATCCCCACACACATTCATTTACAATCTCTTAATAAACCGTTCAAAGGCTACCTGCCCATCCTCTGTCCTTTTATAAACCCCAGCATGCTCAAGCACTTTCAAAAACACCTTCCCAACTTCATCTCGAATAATTCCATCGATATTATCTATGGTTATATCCTCATATTTTGGCAAGAATTCCTCCACCCAATGAGCATGTTTCATAATCAATTCATTAGTCTGAAGGTAACTTCCCTTCAATATGTATTGCTTCAACAATTCCATCTCCTCCTTTAATCTAGGAGGAAGAATTGCAAGTCCCATTACTTCAATTAATCCGATATTCTCTTTCTTGATATGATGAAGTTCGGCGTGAGGATGGTACACTCCAAGCGGATGCTCCTTCGTAGTAAGATTGTTACGAAGCACTAAATCTAGCTCATAGAACTCTCCGCGCTTTCTGGCAATCGGAGTAATGGTATTGTGGGATTCACCCTCTGTCTCAGCGAAGATATTGGCTGCTTTATCCGTGTACCCTCGCCATTTTGTCAAAATGTGATCAGCCAATTCCACAATACTATGATCGAATTTGGAAGAAAGTCTTATTACAGACATCGGCCAAGCTACAATTCCCAAGTGTACATTTTCAAAGCCCTTAATTACAAATTCTCTCTCAATCGGTGCTTTTGCCATAGCAAAATCATAATTGCCACCTTGAAAATGATCATGGCTAAGGATTGATCCACCTACTATGGGCAGATCCGCATTGGAACCGACAAAATAATGTGGAAAAAGAGTAACAAAGTCCAGTAATTTTCGAAAGGTTACTTTTTCAATCTTCATCGGTATATGTTCATTGTTAAATATAATGCAGTGCTCATTGTAATATACATAGGGTGAATACTGAAAACTCCAGGCCTGACCGCAAATCGATACGGGAATAATTCGATGATTCTGTCTAGCCGGATGATTCTCCCTACCAGCATACCCTACATTCTCTTTACAGAGAAGACACTTGGGATAACCACTCTGCTTCGCTTGCTTTGCAGCTGCGATTTCCTTTGGATCCTTCTCTGGCTTTGATAAATTGATGGTGATGTCTATGTCACCGTACTGCGTATTCGTTGACCATTTGATATCCTTTTTGATACGGTACTTTCTAATGTAATCGGTTGATTGAGAGAACTGATAATAATAGTCGGTTGCTACTTTCGGTGATATGGTATAATACGAATAAAACTGATCAATCACAATACTTGGATTTGGAAGGAGTAACCCCATAATTTTCGCATCCAGTAAATCACGATTTGTAGTACTGTTTTCCTTGATAATACCCTGCTTATAAGCATAATCAAGTAGTGCTGCAAGAATCTGTTCCAAATCCTCTTCACCATGTACAATAAATTGATCAATGCTCTTTTGCTGTTCTTCTGGTTCAAGGTAATCTTCCAGTTGAAACAACTCCAGTAAACGATTAATGGTGAAATCTTCATCTTCTTTTCGAATAAGCCCATTCACTTCTGCATATGCAACTAGTTTTCTTATCAGTTCGTAAATCATATTCCCTCCATGTTGAAATAGTAATCAACCTCTTATCTTACCTTACCAATGTATCTCTTACTTATATCCGTTTGGATGATTTTTATGCCAGTTCCACGCACTCTCTATAATTTCTTCTATATCTGCATGCTTTGGTTTCCAGCCAAGTACAGACTTTGCCTTTTCACTGGAGGCAATTAATACAGCCGGATCACCTGCACGTCTTGGTGACACTTCTGCTTTAATCGCATCCTTTGTTACCTTACGAGCCGTTTCAATTACTTCCTTAACTGAAAATCCGATTCCATTGCCAAGATTAAAGATATTACTCGGATTGCCCTTCACAAGATAATCCACCGCTTGAATATGCGCCTGAGCAAGGTCAGTAACATGAATGTAATCTCTGACACAGGTACCGTCTTTTGTATTATAATCTTCACCAAAAATCTTGATGGCCTCTCTTTGCTTATTTGGAACTTGCAAGATGAGCGGAATCAAATGTGTCTCCGGCTTATGAGCCTCTCCTATCTGACCACTCTTATGAGCACCGCAAGCATTAAAATAACGAAGCGATACATATCGAAGTCCATGAGCCTGCTCAGTCCAGTAAAACATTTTTTCCATAGATAGCTTTGTCTCACCATAGGTATTGGTTGGTGCGGTACGATCCGTCTCCACGATTGGCACACGCTCCGGTTCCCCATAAGTTGCCGCTGTTGAAGAGAATACAATTTTATCAATCTTGTGAGCTACCATTGATTCCAAAAGAACCTTGGTACCATTCACATTATTATCATAATACTTCAAAGGATTTTCCATGCTCTCTCCAACTAAGGAGTTTGCAGCAAAATGAATTACTGCATCAATCTTTTCCTTTTCAAATACGCTATCAACAAAACTACGATTACGAATATCCCCTTGATAAAAACGAGCCTTTGGATGAACTGCCTCGATATAACCGGTTTCTAAATTATCAACAATAACGACATCTTCTCCTCGGTCAATAAGCTCATAAACGGTATGAGACCCAATATATCCTGCCCCACCTAATACTAAAATTGTCATATTATACTTCCTTTCTTTAATAAAACATTATACATTACTATAATATTTATTGAACAAAGTGTCAAAGTTTAAAGTACAACTGGTCCATTACCGATTTCCACTACATAGAAGGCTGCATCATATCCAATTTTCTCTTTATACTTTTTACCAACATTAAGAATAAAAGCACTCACTGCTTCTTCCTTAACAATACTTACAGCACAACCACCAAAGCCTGCTCCTGTCATTCTGGCTCCAATTACGCCTTCCTGCTGCCAAGCCGCTTCTACAATCGTATCTAGTTCAATTCCGGTAACCTCATAATCATGTTGCAGTGAAGTATGGGATGCATTCATCAGCTTTCCAAACAAAGTAATATTCTTATTTTTCAGTGCTTCTACTGCCTTAATGGTTCTCTGATTCTCATATACTGCATGCTTAGCACGCTTTACATGGTTTGGATTATGAATCGCAGATTTATTCTCTTCGAATTGCTCCTCTGTTAACTCACCCAATGTTTTGATAGGAAGTACTTTCTGCAAATCGGCAAGTGCTGTCTCGCATTCACTTCTTCTCACATTATAGTTCGAATCGCCAAGTCCACGCTTTTTATTCGTATTCATTATAACAATCTTAGCTCCCTCTAACACAATCGGTGCATATTCAAAAGATAGGTCAGCTGTATCTAGGAATATTGCATGATCCTTCTTGCCCATGGCACAAGCAAATTGATCCATGATTCCGCAATTAACTCCATTGAAATTATTTTCTGCATATTGACTCATTAAGGCCAATTCAGGCATAGTAATTTCGAATCCAAATAAGTCAATTAGTACAAACCCAGTTAACACCTCTATGGAGGCTGAGGAAGACAAACCGGATCCATTCGGAATGTTACCAAAGTATAGGATATCCATACCCTGTTCTATCTGATATCCCTTCTGTTGGAGTGTCCATATTACTCCTTTGGGATAATTAGCCCAATCATCTTCTGTTTTCTTTACAAGGTTATCAACATTGGATTCAATTACTCCAAGCTTTTCAAAATTTATCGAATAAAAACGTAGGTTTTTATCCTCTCTCTTCCTTGCCACTGCATAGGTTCCCATTGTGAGAGCGCAGGGAAATACGTGACCTCCATTATAATCCGTATATTCTCCAATCATATTCACTCGCCCGGGTGCAAAATAAACCTTACCTTCGCTCCCTGTTCCAAAAATTTCTGCAAATTTTACTAGTAATTCTTTCTTCATAGTTGGTCTCCTTTATATTTTGAAATCTTCGTTCTATAATCTTTATTCAATTAGTTTTGTTCAACAATGTTCGTCTCTTAATGTTTATTCTAAAATATCTGTTTTATAACAGTATTCTTGTTTGTTTAGTTAAATAATACTCCTCTTTACCTTCCTTGTAAAGAGGAATTCTATTAATTCATCCTTTATTTAAATACAAATTTTAATACAATATTTTGTGCAAAATCTCCAAACCCTTCACCAAACAAATTAAATCCACCCTTATTTGTAGCATCTTCATTGATTCCAATACGGACAGAAATATAATCCTTATGGAGTAAATTAAACTCATTTAGTTCCCGTTCACACACTTTTTCGTCCTCCAGATAACACCCTTGTTGCGTCAACTTCCAAGTCTTAAGCATTCCATATTGCGTATTCTTATCCGGCCACCAATCAGGATTTAGCTTCCCTCTCCTACCTCCAAAATCACTCTGGCATGTCCAGGTTCCGGCCTCTAACCCATTGATCCAAAGTGTAATATCGGACGGATATTCCATATTATATTCATGATCCTCCGAACAAAGCTCCATGGATAGAGTCAAATAATCTACTTCCTTATTGAGCAAAGAATTATTGGGAAAACGATATTCAATATATCCATCTCCCAGCCAAATCAACTGAGCCTCTGATCGCTCTGGCAAATAGAAACAACGTGGTTCATCCTCTGCTCCAATGGGTCCTTTCGAACTTACAATTCCACAGGTTGGCACAATCTTATAATCAACATAATCCCCTATTGGCATTCGGATAATCACTTCCTCCTGCTCCAGGTTTTTAGTGGTGTTTAGTTCTACATAAATATGATCCAATACTATTTTGCATACTTTTGCAGAACCTCTGATACCAGGAAGCAACGTTGTTTTAATAAGACCCGCTTCCTCTAAGACTTTAACGTGCGAGGCGGAAGATGACGGAGGAATATCAAGAATTTCTGCAATTTCATTAACATTTAGCTCTTTAAAGCGAAGCTGTCGAAGTATCTCTATTCTAGTTTCGGAGGATAATGCCTTTGCAATATTAGCAAGATGTGAAGTATCATCCAAATTCATTTTAATCGTTTGCATCATATAATCCTCCAAGAAGATATTGATTATTACATACTGTCATTCCCTAATATCTGAATACCCCTATGTTCAACCGCAGTTGAAAAGACAATTTGGGTACTAGTTTTACCAAATTTCTGGACGTCTCCGATAAAAACATCCAAATCCATCGTACTTTGAAAGCATACTTTAATCAGCATGGAATAATTACCGGTTACACAATTACACTCCATAACATTAGGACATTCTTGTATAAAAGGATAGAAATCCTTCTTTTGATCCGGCGCTACCTCCAGGTTAATAAAGGCGGTAATATGATAACCAAGTTTCAGCCAGTCAATTTCAGTATGGTATCCTTTGATAATGCCTTGTTTCTCTAAACGAGCAATACGCGCTGCTGCGGCCGGTGAAGACAAATATACTCTATCCGCTAACTGTTTTAACGGAACTCTTGCATTCTCCTGTAGCATAATTAACAGTTGCTTATCGATATGATCCATGGGCTTCCTCCTTTGTCCTTTGCAAAGTATCTATTTCAATATTCTAAGCCCATAGAATTGATAATGCAAGTAAATAATTGTACATGGGTTATTTCGGAAATAGCTTGCTTAGTTGATTATCGTATACCCATTTTGGACTATACCGTTGCCTAACTTTTCTCTTCGACTGAAGCACCGTATCCTTTTCCATCGCATCTACAATAATTTTAGCGTGTTCTTCGTAATAGGCTCGCTCATTTGGGTAATAGGTCTCTTGGGTATCAAAACCGTAATTACACGCATCCCATTTTAAATAATAAGCTCCGAGCATACTTCCTAACTCCTTCAATGCCGGAACTGCTTCGTTCAATACCAGATAATTCCCCATTGCTGCTGCCTCTAATGCTGTTAGTCCAAAAGATTCTGAACTGGAGGGACAGATAAATAAGTTGGATAATGTAAATAAATCCAACACAGACTCTCTAGTGAGACCCATCGGGTATCCAAAATCACTACAGAATATGATATTCTCAGTCTCAATACCACATGAGGCACCTGCTTTCCATATTTCACCCTTATAGCGATTTGAATTGGTATCCATCGCTGGAAATTCACAAAAAATTACCTTTACAAGATAGGAACTTACCTTTTTTATTGCCCCTGCCAACATTGCTATCTTTTCAAATTTTTTTCCTTTTGTAAATCTTGCAGGATAAACAATCAATATATCAGGGGATAATAAATCCACTTTCCGGTGAAGGTCAATCACCTGTGTGCTCATATGCCCAAGCAAATCCAATGTATTATTTAAGACACTGCAATTGCTTAATTCTACATTAAATTGCCTGGATAATGAGGGTAAACCACATTCCGTTGGAAAAGTATAAATTGTATTTTTCATAGGGCTATATCTGGCTGAATGCGGCCAAGGAATTTCATTATCAATTTGACTCTCATCAGGAATCGAATGAGTAACTGCTATAAAACTTAAGTGTGGTAATCTTTCAGCAGCATACCGAACAGCCACATTATGAATTAGATGCCACCCTTGATAATGGATGTCATGCATAATACATACATCTAATACGCTCAATTTTTCAGTCAAATCCTTTCCAACTGCTGTTGCCTCATTCATAAAGTCTTTATGAATCGGTGTACTTGGAGAACTGTAATCTCTCCAGTGTATTTGTTTCCCTTTATATCGATTACAGACTTTAACCCATGTAATCCTAGGATCCAAATAGATTCCCGCCTTTTCTTTCTCCGGCATATCCTCACACACATAAAGACTTACTTCCACTCCAGCATCCAATAACATCCGAATATGATCCCCCACTACATTCACTAATGAATAAATACTAGCCAATCCGTTAAACATTGTTAAAATTCCTACTCGCATATGAACTCCAAATTCTTCGTTTGTATAAACTATGCCTAATCATAAGTATTTAATATAAAGTTTTTTATATACATAAATTTATGGCCAATATAGCTTCTTACCTATTAGAAATCGATTTTTTACGACACATTTCTATAAATCTATACATATAATGTGGTAAGGAGTTAACTATATCTTAATACTCCTATGACTTATTAAGTAATACATTTGTCTAATAATAGAAAGTTAAATAATAGGAGTGATCACCATGGAAGTATATTCAAATACCAAAAACATTTTACAGTGCATTTCTCTTGCACACGTTATGAAATATAATTTAATTGCTCTATCAGACGTTCATCAAGAACAAAGTGATGTGCAAGGAAGAATTGCAGTAGGCGGCAATGCACATTTTGAAAGCTTTACTGTAGGAGGAGCAATCTGTGACCCTCCTACTATACCCTGTCTACCCTATGCAACTGATACAACTCTGATGGTTGGAGGCAATTTAAATTGGAATGAAGGTACCAATTGGGGAGGTAATACGGTGATAACGCGCAATAGTTCATACGATGTAGCGAGTATCTCCTATACCAATGCAAATGATAACAGACAACCAATTCGCACAAATAACCTGCCTTTTAGTTTTACTACTCTTTTTACATTTTTTAAAACAGCAGCGAATCATTGGGCAGATCTATCTAGCCCAGAAGATACCATTCAAGTTCTGAACTATTATGGAAATATATTTATGATAGGTTTAAATACAGAACTTAATATTTTTAATATTACTGCATCACAGATAGCCCCTCTAGAAAACATTATCGGTTTTGGAGGCAATTCATTCATTGACATACACAGTATAACAATTATAGCGCCACCACTCTCTACTAATTTGATCAACGTATCAGATAATATTATTACCTTTGGCAATTTTTCCATTTTCAGAAGTACAAATGTGCCAGACAATCTACTTTCTCCATCTGACATAACGGATCAAATCCTCCAACAAGGTACAATTCCGTTTTCAGAAGAAAAACGATTAATGCTTTGGAATTTTTATAATGCTACAGAAATCACTACCTCCAATATTAGTTTTCAAGGCACTTTACTTGCACCTTATGCTAAGGTATATACCCTTGCAGGTAATATTGAAGGTAATGTCATAGTAGATAGCTATTTACCGTGTCTAATCAATACGAACCACACAGAAATTCATAATTATCCTTTTAAAGGCTACCTACCAAAGTTAAATCGCTGTACGACAACACATTGTCGTACCACCACGACCACACACTGCCCTACCACCACAACAACTCACTGCCCTACCACCACGACCACTCACTGTCCTAATACCACAACTACTCACTGTCCTACCACCACAACTACTCACTGCCCTACCACTACAACTACTCACTGCCCTACCACTACAACTACTCACTGCCCTACCACCACGACTACTCACTGCCCTACCACCACGACTACTCACTGTCCTACCACCACGACTACTCACTGTCCTACCACCACGACTACTCACTGTCCTACCACCACGACTACTCACTGTCCTACCACCACGACTTCATGCACTATTTCTACCACCACGACACCGTGCACAATATCTACAACCACTTATCCTTATTATTGTTGTCCTTTGCTTTGGGTAATTAAGTGTATTTGGCGAAATATTTGTTCTAATATCGCATGTTTTATCACTCTCACAGTAATAACTGTTATCTTTTTAATTATCGGTATTATATTGATCTTTTTATTATTATAACAAGATCTTGTCCTAAAATGATTAATACTAACTTGAACTCATTAACTTTAAATGGGATCATTGCAATAAAAAATCTGCAATGATCCCATTTTATATACAAATAATTGAAAACCTTCTACTCTCCCTCTTCGAATAGCTGTGATTGTCCAAAGGATTCATTATAAGCGCCTTTTACACCTATGAGATAAATGAATAAAGCTAATACCAATAAAAACATGGAAACATATAATGGGTGGTGTAGTTCAATTGGTACTGCTTGATAAAGTGTTAACGCTCCAAAGAATAGGAATATAAGTCCTGCACCCCACTTAATATACTTCTCAGGAACATGTTTCGCCATCCAGGCTCCACCCAAGATACCAATACCATCTGCAATCAACATACCCACAGTGGTTCCCATTAATACAAAGAGAGGCATATGACTTTTTGCTGCAATCGAAATTGTCATTAGCTGTGTCTTATCCCCCATTTCTGCTATAAAGAAAGCAATAGCAACCGTTACTACCGGCCCAAACTTCGATTTCTTTTTCTTATCCTCATCAAGCTTATCTCCTCTTAAAGTCCAAAGACCGAATAGTAGAAAAGATATTGCGGCAACTATTTTGATTGTATTACTGGATACCAGTGTGTTTAGATAACTTCCCAAAGCTACAGCAAGTGCATGATTAAATATTGTTGCAATTAATACCCCCAGCATAACCTTACTTGCTTTGTATTTACCTGCCATTGCCATTGCCAACAACTGAGTCTTGTCCCCCATCTCCGCAACGACTACAAATAATAATGCTGTTAAAAAATCTGACATTGTAAAAACCTCCCTTTAAAAATTTTATTAATATAAAATGCATAATCACAGATATCCTTTTGATGAATTCATCAGAATATGCATACAAACCTAGTTGACTCAGATTCTTTCAGGCAAATAAAAAAGACTTTTAACACAAGTAATAGATTACTAATTACCCTTTTGTAAGTACAAAAAGATAATAAGTAATATATTCTTTGCGTTAAAAGTCTCACTTGACTGAATACAGCCACGATAAAGCCAGGTCTAAGACCAGTATGTTGACTTTATCACCTAAAAAAAGGCAGCTACTCCCTTTTAATGTCTTTATGTAACATGTCTTTATATACACATCTATATAAATATACTTTATAATTATATCTATATACATATATTTCAAATAATATATCTTATAAAAATATATTTTATTATGTCTTTAAATATGTCTTTCATATTAAATGTCTTTTACAATATTACCATTTAATTATTCTGATTGCAAGTATAGTTTGTATTAATTATATTCTACCATTCGTACTTACAAAAAATCAAAATGCCACCTTACAGTTTAATTCATAACTAAAATTATAAGAAAACTCCCCTAAAGGTGACAATCAAGATTCCTCCTAATAGGAAGGTCAGATTGCTATACGATAATTCAAGAATATTATTTTTAAAATAGTTTTTATGATAAGAATTAATTTCTCTTTCTTGCCTTGTAAATTCATTATTCACGAATGAGGTCATATTTGCATCATTATACATAATTAGCAAAAAGATAAGCCATCTTCTTAATATGATTCCCCTTAAGAGACAAGGTTAATAACCAAAATCTACTTAAGGGAATTATATCAAAAATTGGCTTATCTTATTATTTTATAACGGCTTTACTTCAATACCCTCAGACGCTAACTCCCTGCGAATCATTTTTACAAAATCAAGTGCTTTGGCACCATCCCCGTGAACGCAAACCGAATCTGCTTGGAGCGGTATTTCTTTACCAGTTATTGCGGTTACTTTACCAGTCTTAATCATAGTAATAACACGCTTAATGGCTAGCTCTTCGTCTTCAACCATTGCACCTGGTTTATTTCTTGCTACTAAGCTACCATCCTCTTCATAAGCACGGTCTGCAAAGACCTCTTGTTTAAACGTCAATCCTACCGCATTCGCTGCCTTTTCCATCTGGCTATTGGATAACCCCAGCAACATAATCATCGGGTCAATCAATGCGATACCTTCGCAGATGGAACATGCCAAATCATAATCCTTAGCCGCCATATTATAAAAAGCTCCGTGTGGTTTTACATGGCTAAGTGGCACTCCTGAGGCTTGACAAAATGCGTTCAAAGCACCAATTTGATACATGGTATAGGTTTTGGCTTCTTCCCTCGATAAACTCATATTTCTTCTTCCAAATCCCAACAGATCTGGGAAGCCTGTATGAGCTCCAATATGTACTCCATTTATCTTTGCAAGCTTTACTGTCTTCTCCATAATAACCGGATCAGAAGCATGGTATCCACAAGCAATATTTGCAGAGGATATATGGGGAATTACCTCTTCATCCAAACCTAAGGTATATCTTCCAAAGCTTTCTCCCAAATCACAATTTAAATCTATCTGATACATGAGCCCTCCATGCTGCCAGAGGCAGACTAAACAATATTATTTCTAATTACACAAAAGCACGATGATGACGAGCTATCTATATAGCTAAATAATCCATTGACAAAAACAAGCTATAATATTACTTGAATTTTCTAGTTGAATTCATTACTGATGGATAAGCTTACATAAGATTTTCTAATTATGTTTAAAAACTAACCATAGATAATCTTATTTAAAGCACCCATTATTATAGAACATTGACCATCATCCTTAGAGCTTCAGTTCTACATTTTTCACATCTGTAATAAACATATGGCCGGGTGCATGTGTGATAGCAAATGCGGGTTTGGAAGCCATTAGTGCTGCCTGAGGAGTTACTCCACAAGGCCAAAACACTGGCACTTCACCCTTTTTAATTGTCACCTTGTCGCCGAAATCCGGTTGGTCAATATTCTCGATACCGATAAATGCAGGATCTCCAATATGAATGGGTGCTCCGTGCACTCTTGGCATTGAGGCGGTTACGGACACAGCTTTTGGTATATCCTGATAAGGAATCGGCCTCATGCTTACCACCATATTCCCGGAGAATATACCAGCACTTTCACAAGGAATATTCGTCATATACATCGGAACATTGCACTGCTCTTCAATATGTCTTACTGTGATATTTGATTCCAACAGCTCCTCTTCAAAGGAAAAACTACATCCAATCAGAAAACTGACAAAGTCATCCTTCCAATATCTCGTAATATCAGTATATTCTCCAGTCAAAACTCCGTTTTCATATACTCTGTATTTGGGAATATCAGTAGCAATATCCGCATCCTTAGCCATATATCGTATTGATCTTTCACCAGCTTCCAGTACTTCTAAGATTGGACATGACTTGGGATTACGTTGAGCAAATAAAAGAAAGTCATAGGCCATATCCTTTGGTAATATTACAAGATTGGCTTGGGCATATCCTCCGCACATTCCGGCGGTCGGCGATGTGATTTCTCCCTTTCGAATGAGACCTCTCACTTGTGAAGGACTGCATTTTCTATAATCCATAAATACCTCCGTTCTTAACTGCCTTGTCGCATTATATTTACTCGTAATCCGACCATCGATTCATTTCTTTCTGAAACTTATTTCTTGCCTTAATGCGTTTTTTATACAGCTTTTGAGCTTCCTTTAACGATATAATGTGAAAGGATACTTCATCGCCAGGTTTACACTGTGCAAGAAGAGGAATATCTGTTGATATTACGGTTGCTATTTTGGCATACCCACCTGTTGTTTGTCTGTCTGACAGCATTATCATCGGCTGTCCATTTGAGGAAACTTGTATTGCCCCAAGTGAAATACCATCAGATATAATATCGGTCGCTTGCTTTCCTTCAATCACAGGCCCTACTAATTTACAAGCCATACGATTGGAATCATTGGAAAGTTTATAAACTCCAGTTTCAAAGGTTCGAATCCCTTCCTCAGTAAAATAATCATCCTGAGGTCCTAGAACAACACGGATTTGTCGAACCTTACCCTCTTGTTTTTCACCTGATTTATAAATACGCATGCTTATTCCGCCAAGGTGACCAACGGGATTTGCAAAGTTTAATTCGTCATAAGCCTTCAGTGCTCTACCCTGAAACCCTCCGATTGCGCATTTTAAATTAGTTGATTTACTACCATAACATTCTTCAATCTGCAAGCCACCCGCAAAAGCAATATAACAACGACATCCCATGGCTGCAAAGCTGAGCGTCAAGGTTTCCCCTGCTTTTACAGCGATCGCACAATTCATTGATATATTATGTTCTCCAATCTTAGGATTCATATCCGCTCCTGTAATTGAAATAACGATATTCTTGTTAAAACGAATGGTCGAACCAAAGAGCGTACATTCTAGTACCGCTTCCCCAGGTTTATTACCAACTAAGATGTTAGCAATCTCCATTGCATTAAAATCAACTGCTCCGGAAGGAGAAAATCCTATATCCCCATAGCCGGTTCTTCCGTAATCCTGTATCGTTGTCAAAGCGCCCGGAGTTATGATTTGTATATCCTTACTAATCTCCATATCACATCTCCTCCATAATCACTTTACATTGATAATCACGTTGCTTCACTGATTCTTCAATGGATAAATACTCTTCCAAGCCAATCGGTTTAAAACGAATATAATCTCCTGCCTGGTAAAGTGTTGGATTCTCTCTTTCACTATCATACAGTTTTAGGGGAGTTCTACCAATCAATCTCCATCCTCCTGGTGAAGCAATTGGATAGATACCGGTTTGTTCACCACCAATTCCAACCGAACCAGCCGGGATGGAGGTTCTAGGATTTGATAATCTTGGGGTATTCAATCTTTCATCCATTCCGCCCAAATAAGGGAATCCTGGTAAAAAGCCTAACATATAAATCAAGTAATCTCGTCCTGAATGAATTTGAACAATTTCCTCAACACTCAATCCGGCATGCTCTGCCACATCAGTGATATCCTCGCCGTATTCACCACCATAGCAAACAGGAATTTCAATAATTCTCTTTTGCTTGAAGGAACCTACGTCATTAGAGGAAGATATATTACGAACATACTTACAAAGCTTTTTATAGGAAATAAGCATTGGGTCATAATAAATTAATAGGGAACGAAATGTTGGCACTGTTTCAATAATTCCTAATCGTTTATCCTTGGAAAGGCATTGATTTAATTGCATGACCTTATCGTTACATTCCGTGCTTATCTCATTGCCAAACTCTACGATAAGGGATAAATCTCCCGCTGGTAATATTCGAAACTCAGACATAATTACACACCCCTTATTAGTTAAAAAATCCTTTATCTAATACACTTCCAAACCAGTGCTCACTCTTTCCTTCATTCTTCAAAGCATAACCAGTGCATTGACGCATCAATTCAACAATATTTACATTCATCTTTGTATCAAAGCCGTCAATTCCAGGAATTAAAGAGCCGGTCATATCCACGATACCGCATCTTGTTGCGACACGCATCAGTTCCATCTCCATATCTCCTGTGTGGAAAATATCCATGTCTCTTTTTAGATAAGCAATTGCTGCCATTAATCCATAACATCCCCAGTCGGAAACGGTTGCTGTAATGATATTATCCGCTTTTGTATCCGCAAGAATTCCGCCCTTACATCCGCATTTGCACTGCTCCTGCGCGGTGTATGGAACATATTTTTTTATATGATCACTAATGGTACCCATTCCTATTTCATTACCAAGATCTCCGATGGCAATATTAAGAACACCTCTGTCTTGTAATTTACGAAAAAGTATCTCAGTTTTCGCTTCCAAATCGGTTAAGTTTAATCCGATAGCATTATGATATTCACCACATGCATTTGCGCCAGGTGCCTCAATTGAAATAACTGCTTTCGGAAGCATTCTCTCAATAATTTGATCTGCCTGAATCTCAGCGATTGCTTTATCCTTGGTAAATGTTATTACGCCCATGGAAATTGGAAGCTCAGCTACTTTATCCAAATCTTCATAGCAGTGAAGCCCCACGACACCGGCGCACTTTTTCACTGCCTCAAGATTATCCTCAGGGCAGATAATAACAGGCTTTGCATCAAAAGCCTGTACCAAAGATCTAGCCAAAAGCATGGAGCTAACAATTCCGTCCATCTCAGGCGCTTTATGAGGAAGCAATATAAATCCGGTGATTATGTATACAAAATCCTTTGCCTTTATCACTTCAACAAGCTTTTTGGCTGAATGCATTGTTAACGGTTCACCGGTATATGCTCTACTTCCAGCATAGAGGATACGGCATACGCCATATCCTCTAGGATCCAAATTCATAAGTGTATCTAGGTTTTCACCTATATTATAGATTGCAAGTTCTTCTCTTGTCATAATAACTACTCCCCGCACTGGTTTGTTGCCACCAGATACTCTTCCATCAAAGCGTCCTGTAATTTCTTCAAGAGCTCCGGTGCTTTACCACCAACCTTCTGACCATCCACTTCATAAGCAGAAAGGCAGAAATTACTGGAGGAGCTTACCACAACCTCATCTGCATCCATTAATTCTTTTAATGTAAATACAGTTTCATCTACCGGAATCCCTAAGTTCTTGCTCATTTTAATCAAATGTACTCTTGCAATACCAGGCAAGATATAGTGATCTGCGGGTGGTGTTATAAATTTGCCATCTTTAATAATATGAACATTACTATGGGAACATTCTGTCACTCTCTCACCGCGATGAAAAATAATCTCATCACAACCTGCCATTGCCCCTTTTTGAGAAGCCATAACATTCGGTATCAGATTCAAAGTCTTAATATTACAATGTAGAAATCTAGTATCCTCTACAGTTAAAAGCTTTAATTTCATTGCAGGATCCCCAATTTTCGATGGTCGAATCATGATCCATAGTCTTGCTGGACTATCCGGAAACTCATGCTTTCTAGGTGCAACGGCTCTAGTAACCTGCCAGTAAACAAACAATTGCTCCCCTTCTACCTTCTTAACCATCTCATTTAAAATATCCTTTAGTTCCTCCTTGGTATGAGGAATTGTAATATTAAGTAATCCAGCGCTATTATAAAAACGTTCAATATGTTCCTCTAAATTAAAGATAATATGATTACCTGCACAAGTCGCATCGTATACACCGTCACCATAGTAATGTACTCTTTCATCAAAAGGTACCACCATGTTTTCAATCAAATCATATTTTCCATCATAGTAACCCAAATTCTCCAATTTCTTCACCTTTTTTCTTATATTTTTTCTTTAGGATTCCAATCTTATTGATATATAATCCTTAATTATTTCAACTGTTTTATCATACCCAATCTTGCCGGTATTAAGACATAGATCATAATTAGCCGGATCCTTCCACTTTTTACCCGTATGATAGGTATAATAATCACTTCTAAATTTATTTAACTTTTTAATATTCTTTTTTGCATCCTTCTTATTGCACACGAGTCGCTTCATCTCATGTTCAATACAAACATCCTCATCTGCTGTAAGAAAAATCGATATTAGATTTTTATTATCTCGCAAGATGTAATCACCACATCTACCTATGACGATATAAGACTCTTCCTCCGCCAATTCCTTAAGAACTTTGGCTTGATAATTAAACAAGTTAATATCGGAGGTGAAATTATCGCTCTCCGGTGGAATTAGCTCGCCATTATAGACCTTTTTATAAGTCCTATATAACAGAGTATTTTTCATTTTTTCATCTGCATTAAAAAATAGATCCTCATTAATCCCACTATCCTCTGAAGCCAAACGTAAAAGCTGTTTGTCATATATCGCTATTCCATATTCTTTGGCAAGCATATTACTAATCGTAGTTGCCCCACTGCCACAGGTTCGAGTAATCGCAATCACAAAACGCTCCATATTAACCTCCTTATTGCCGTCATGCGGCTCAATTCTACATGGGCTCTGGAAGACCTTTCACATCAAAGAGTGATCATTAATTATATTACTATAATTTGCGAAAGACACTTTCTTAATACGTATTCTAATGCAAACATTTCTGTTCCATTCCTGATACATTAATTAGCAAGTGTCTTTCAATCTGTGTATATCGACATTACATCACTCAAGGGATGAAAATATCTTGCAACAGCCTATTTATTGTCCAAGGTAAGCCTTACGAACTCTGTCGTCCTCCAACAGTTCTTTTGCATTTCCGCTAATCTTTATCGTTCCTGTCTCTAAAACATATGCACGATCAGCAATACTAAGTGCCATCTTCGCATTCTGTTCTACTAACAGTATAGTAATGCCCATGTCATGGCAGTACTTAATAATGCTAAATATTTCTTTTACTAAGATTGGAGACAGACCCATTGACGGTTCATCCATTAATAAGATCTTCGGATCACTCATTAATGCCCTTCCCATTGCTAACATTTGTTGCTCTCCACCGGATAAAGTTCCGGCAAGCTGCTTATATCTTTCTTTTAATCTAGGGAAACGGCTAAATACCATATCATAATTCTTTTCAAGTTCACTCTTACTTTTCTTTAAACAATAAGCACCCATTTCCAGATTTTCTAATACCGTCATATCAGGAAAGATATGTCGTCCTTCCGGTACATGGCTGATTCCGTATCTTACAAGCTTGCTGGCATCCGTAGCGCGTAAATCAAGATCTCCATAAGTAATGGTTCCGCTGGTTGCTGTTTTTAAACCTGTAATTGTATGTAATATTGTTGTTTTTCCTGCTCCGTTGGCTCCAATCAGGGATACAATTTCACCATCATTAACCTCTAGGCTGACGCCATGAATGGCATGAATAGCGCCATATGAAACATTAACATCTTTAATTGATAACATAAGCACCTTCCTCCTATTCGTCGTCTTTACCTAGATATGCTTCAATTACTCTAGGATTTTTTGATATCTCCTCAGGAGTACCAAAAGCAATAGTTTCACCGTAATCCAATACCTGAATCTTCTCACATATCTTCATTACCAAGCTCATATCATGCTCGATGAGTAATACGGATATATCGAATTTTTTTCTGATTACGTTAATAATATCTAGTAATTCCGCTGTTTCAGTTGGATTCATGCCGGCAGCCGGCTCATCCAAAAGTAAAAGTTTCATTCCTGTTGCAAGAGCTCTTGCGATCTCAAGTCGTCTCTGTTGTCCATAAGGAAGATTTTGTGCTACAAAATCTGCTTTATCACCAAGATTAACAACTTCAAGAAGTTCTCTTGCTTTCGCATCTATCTCTTTTTCCTCTGCCCAATATTTTGGAAGGCGAAGAAGGGCAGCGGCAAGTGAATACTTCATATTCATGTTCATCGCAACCTTAACGTTCTCTAAGGCTGTCATTTTTTTAAATAATCTAATATTTTGAAACGTTCTAGCAATACCTGATTGTACTACTTGATGCGTTTTCTTTCCGTTCATTTTCTCGCCACTTAAGTAGAAAGCACCTTCAGTCGGCTTATATACTCCTGTAAGTAAATTAAATACAGTGGTCTTTCCCGCACCATTGGGTCCAATCAAACCAAATAATTCACTTTTTCCGATTTCCATACTAAAATTATTAACGGCTTTTAATCCGCCAAAAGCAATTCCTAGATTTGTTACCTTTAAAACTGGTTGTTCAGCATTCATCATTACTCAACCTCCTTCTTATTCTTTTTTCCAAATAATTTAGAAAGAGTACCTGTCAATGAGAATTCGTAGGTTCCAAATATTCCGCTTGGCTTAAAGATCATAACCAGTACAAGTACAATTGAATATACAAGCATTCTATATTGTGAAAACTGTCTCATTGCCTCTGGTAAAGCGGACAAGAAACTTGCACCCAGTATGGAGCCTGTGAGAGATCCGGTACCGCCAATGATAACCTCTGTTAAAAATTCCGCTGAATACATGAAGTTAAAGTTAGTCGGAATCATAGCCGTCATATAATGGGCATACATTGCACCACCTACGCCTGCAAAAAATGCGGAAATTGTAAAAGTTAACACTTTATAAAAAGTAACATTAATGCCACTTGCGCTAGCTGCTATGTAATCCTCACGAATTGCAATTACGGTACGTCCATATCTAGAACGAACATACATATACATTAAGGTTACACAGATAACCATAACCCAAAAACACCAAGAAAAACTGGAGAGCTTAGTAATACCACTCATCGTTCTACCGCCACCGGTAAAGGAGAAGTTACAAAAAGCAACTCGAATGATTTCAGCAAAAGCAATTGTAACAATTGCCAAATAATCACCTCTTAATCGAAGAGCAGGAATACCAACCAAGGTTCCGGTAATTGCTGCTACAATACCACCCGTCAGCAATGCAATGATAAATAATACAATATCAGGAATACCTTTACCCACCAACGAATTTGTAACAATCGCCGATGCATAAGCACCTACTGACATAAACCCAGCATGTCCAAGTGAAAACTCTCCCATATAACCGGTTAAAAGGTTAAGAGAAGCTACCATAATAATGGTATAACATGCCGTAGTAAAAATACCTTCAATATAATTCGATCTTGTACCTAACATATTTGATTGAAACATTATTGTAAATGCAAGGAATAGGACACAGATTCCAATGAGATTGATTAGGTATGTCCATTTTTTATTCTTTAATAGATTCATATTCACACCTACACTTTCTCGCCAATATTTTTACCAAGAATACCGGATGGTTTCACGATAAGTACTATGATTAATAAACTATAAGTAATCGCTTCATACCAACCCGGAGCAATATACACCTTAACTAATATTTCAATCAACCCTACCAAGAGACCACCAATCATAGCACCTGGAATACTTCCGATTCCACCGATAACCGCAGCGATAAAGGCCTTTAAGCCCATCATACTACCCATATCGGTTGTACTTCTCATATAAGTACTACAATACATCAATGCCGCAACTGCCGCTAACCCAGATCCGATAGCAAAGGTAATCGTAATAATTGTATTCACATTAATTCCCATCAAGGTCGCAGCTTGCTTATCTTGAGGAACCGCTCTCATTGCCTTACCCAACTTGGTTTTCTTTATAAATATTTGTAAAGCAATCATAATTATAATTCCAATTGATAACGTCAATAAATACTTCATCGGTATATATATTCCTGGAATATCAAGGGATGGTAATTTAAATATCGGTGCAACCATTTTGGGATTTCCACCAAACAATACCATCGCCAAATTTTCTAAGAATAAACTCATCGCAAGAGCTGTTATTAATGCTGTCATTGCTCCTGCTTTTCTAACTGGTCTATAAGCGATCACTTCAACTAGCACGCCCACAATTGCACAGATCGCAATTGCAATGAAGACTGCCGTCCAAGCCGGCATTCCTGCACTAATCATTAAAGGAATTGTATAAAACAATGTATAACTACCCACCATGATAAAATCACCGTGAGCAAAGTTAATCATACGAATAATACCATAAACCATCGTATAACCAAGAGCAATCAGGGCATATATTGCTCCCTGATTTAGTCCATTCACTAAGTTCTGTATAAGTAATGACATGCTTCACCTGCTTTCCGAACAATTAATAAGATATAGGGCTGTTGCATTAAACAACAAGCCCCCATATCTTTTCCGCTCATATTATGTAAAATCTATATTACGGATTTAAGGTCTTTAACCATTTAACCTTACCATTCTCATATGTATTGATAACAACACTCTTAACTGCATTACGGTTAGCATCAATGGTAAAGGTTCCACCAACACCGGTAAAGGTCATTCCTGTCATACCTCTTACTAACGCTGCTGTATTTGTACCACCACCATTTTCTGCTGCTTTTACTAACATATAGATTGCATCATAGTAAAGAGCCGCACATGCATTCAATGAATTCTTTCCATATTTCTCTTTGTACTTCGTAACAAACTGCTTTACTGCAGGAGCAGTATCTTCTGAAGAGTAATGGTTAGTAAAGTAACACTTATCAAAGTCTGCTGGTGAGCCGGTGGTATCAGAACCATCCCAACCGTCACCACCCATGATATTACCCTTGTAACCAGCTGCTCTAAGCTGCTGAACAAACAAAGGAACTGTATCAAGGAAACATGGATAGAATACGAAATCAGCTCCTGCTTGAACAGCTTGAGAAGCCTGAGCAGTAAAGTCAGTATCCTTCGTTGTACATTCGCCTGTGTAAACAATTTCAATTCCGTTTGCTTTTGCATTTTCTACGAATGCATCCTTAAGACCGTTTGAATAATCATCATCCTTCGCATAGATAATAGCTGCTTTGGTAGCACCCTGCTCTTTAGCGAACGCTGCTGCCATCTTACCCTGATATGGATCAATGAAGCAATCTCTAAAGATTGTAGGTCCAACTTCTGTAACCTTCTTGTTTGTAGCACCTGCTGCAAGCAATAACATGTTCTGTTTCTTAGCAAGTTGAGCCATAGGTAATGTTACTGAGGAGAAGAATGCACCAACGACTGCTTCTGGTGATTTTGGCTCTAAGCTGTTGTATGCATTAATTGCCTGCTTAGAATCACCAGCATCATCTACAACGTCAATAATCTTAACTTTGTATTTGCTATCACTAGCGTTAATTTCTTCTGCTGCCATGGTAACGGCATTCTTTGCGCCTTCGCCGTAAACAGCACTACCACCGGTAAGAGAAGCAACAACACCAATATTAATTGTATTGTCTTCCTTTCCTGGTGCAGTAGTTGAAGCAGCTGGTGAGTCTGCTTTCTTGTCCGATGATCCGCAACCGGTCAACAACGATCCAACTAAAGTTGTTGCCATTAAAATAGCTATTAATCTTTTCTTCATAAATTTCTAACCTCCTTATTTTTTTACAACAATTTCCGTAGTAAGGAATTGTAGCATAGTACAAGAAAAGGGCTTCAGCCCTTATGAATAAATACTTCGTCAGTATCTATTCATAAACGTTGAAACCCTTTCGTTTCCATTTAATGCATTTCGCAACGGTTTATTATGATTAGCTCATTAAATGATATTCAAATTGTTTTCAGATATGGCTATCTTGTTAGGGATATTATAGTACTATTTTTTGTACAATGCAACTATAATTTTACATTAAATTTACCTACTTTTTGTAGTATATTTTGGTAATTTAGTCTAAATTTTAGTATTAATTAGTTGTTTTTATTGTACTGTATTAACGTATTACCGTGTTATCTTACCTAAATTTTTAACTTTACAGAGGTTTGCAATAGATATAACGGACTTAGTGCGCATATCTATGCAGATGTGCAGAACCGGCTACATGCGCAATCTCTTATCCCGCATGTGGGTAAGGCAAGTCATATGTATCGATATGCGTACTGATTCATATTTCACACTAAATCCGACTTATGACACTCTAACAAAGTTTTATTAAAAATTACCTGTCTTTATTAATTAATTATGCTTTTTTCCAATCTGGGAATTTGATCTTAATATAATCTTTAATCACTTCAACGCATTGGTCAATTCCAACTCTCTCACTGTTAAGTGTCATGTCATAATTAATTGGATTAACCCACGTATTGCCCTGCGTATAATGTTGATAATATGCTGCGCGATATTGATCCGTTTTGGCAATGGAGGTGTGTGCAGTTTCTTCATTAACTCCCATTTTCTTCATTACCCTCTCCGCACAAAAAGCACGTGGAGCTTCTATATATATACTGATCACTTGGGGATTATCCTTTAGTACCCAATCAGCACATTTTCCAACGATAATACAAGATTCTGATTGCGCAAGATTTTGTATGATTTGTTTTTGAAATTCAAATAACCTTTGATCTGAAACGAATTCATCATCCACCGGGTTGGGTTTGTGTGTTCTTGGCAACCCTTTTAAAAGTCCAGAGAACTTTTTACCACGTCTTTTTTCATTCACTTCCTGAAAAAGTTCCTCATCCAAACCACTTAATTGTGAGGCGAGTGTAAGAATGCGATTCTCATAACAAGCAATTCCTAATTCATCTGCCAATTTTAAAGCAATTTCTTTTCCACCACTGCCAAATCCTCTTGCGACGGTTATAACTATGTTATCCATAGACTGTCCTCCTTTATATAATTACCAAATGATACCTTACAATATAATTACTGAATAATCCCTTACCATATAATTGCAGGTCTTCTTTACTTACTTATCTTTAATCAATTCTGTTAAGATTTCTATCATATTTAATTTTGTAGAGATTTCCAACTTTATTTAATTTTGTTAAGGTTTCTATATTTAATTAATAATATCAATCTACATCCTAAATTAATTCTATTGAGATCTCTATCTTTAATAAATTATTTCGTTCTTTATCCTTATAAATTATATTAGACTTTCCACTGTTTCCTTAATAATATCATATGCCTTATCACAATCTTCTTTGGTTGCAATTAACGGAGGTACCATACGAATAATATGACCACCAATTGCTGTCAATAATAATTTTCTATCGAAGCATCCATGTTTTACACCTATTCCTTTGATGGCTTCCTCAAATTCCACACCTATCAAAAGCCCTTTTCCTCTAACTTCTTTCACATAAGGAAGGGTTTTTAACTTCTCCATAAAATAATCGCCCACCAACATAGCATTGTCAGCAAGATTTCTATCCAAAAGTTCAGTAATCTGAGCAATAGAGGCTGCACAAGATACTGGATGACCGCCGTAGGTAGTACCATGAGAACCGGCTGTAAATACTTTAGCCACCTCATCTCGTGCACAGATAGCGCCAATTGGCATTCCACCGCCCATTGCCTTAGCCATGGACACAATGTCCGGCTTGATATCATATTGCATATAACACATCACGGATCCGGTTCGACACCATCCAGTTTGAATTTCATCGAGGAGTAATAACAAACCTTTATCATCACAAAGTTTTCTTATTCCTTTCATGAACTCCATCGTTGCGGGATTAACTCCACCTTCTCCTTGAATCGGTTCCAGCATAATCGCTATCGTATTCTCTGTCACTGCATCTTCAAAGGACTGCAGATTATTAAAATCCGCATATCGAAACCCCGGTGTCATACCGCCAAATCCTACCTGGCATGCATTATCCGGTTGTCCTGTAGCACTCATCGATCCAAAGGTTCTTCCATGGAAGGACATTTTTGCTGAGATGATTTCATACTTTTGGGGTCCGTATTTTTCTACCCCATATTTTCTTGCCATTTTAATCATCGCTTCATTGGATTCTGTTCCGGAATTCTGAAAGAAAATTTTATCCATTCCAATCGTTGTACATATTTTTTCTGCTAATAAAGCCTGTGGAATTGTATAAGGATAATTAAATGTATGTATCAGCTCTGCCACCTGTTTCTGAACTGCAGCAACAACCTTCTCGTTACAGTTACCTGCACTGTTGACCGCAATACCTGCATAAAAATCAAGATAAGGACTTCCCTCTTCATCATAGATATACATATCCTTACCTGTTTCCGCTATAAAGTCAAAACGCTCATACGTTTCAATCATATATTTTTTAACCTTACCCTTTAATTCCTCTCTGGTTAATGCTGTTTCCTTTAATAACATAGTAATCCTCCATTCCTTTAAACACCATAAAATAGGGTGCTTATTTCACTAAAGTTTAATTTCTCTTTTTTATATTTTTATTATTCTGTTTATACTTACAGCGTCATAAGTCATTCTTATTATCAACTAATGAATCCATACTCATTTCTAGTGTCTTAAGTCATTCAAAATTAAATAAATGATTATGTGTGCATATATTTACCTATGAGCAAACCATCCATATGCGGTTGCCTAATACCGAATGTAGGTAAGGTAATTCATTAGTATATATCTACTCAGTTTTGGCGTCATAAGTCATCCTAAAAGTAAATTAATGAGTATGTGGGCATATATATGCAGATGCGCAGACCGGCCTCATGCGGTTGCACTATACCGCATGTGGGTAAGGCAAGTCATCTGTATATATATGCTCACATATTCATTTCAACCTCTAAAGCTGACTTATGACTCACCAACTGTATATATGCTCACATATTCATTTCAACCTCTAAATCTGACTTATGACTCTTTAACTAACCATATTCTATTTAAAACAAAATGTAGATGTAATCTTCACAACATCAGCACCCTCATTGCTATACCAATGCTCAATGTCAGAATCAAATCGAAACGCATCCCCTGCATTGATCTTATATTTTTTATTACGTATTTTCAGTGTAAGTGTTCCTGTTGCAACAGTGATATACTCCACTGTCTTTTCTCCGTGAGAGCCGCTGTAATAAATTCCATTTGAATAGATTTCCATTCCGTATATTTCAAATTGACGATCTTTCTCATATGGGAAATAGGTATAAATTGAATATTGACCTTCCACTTCCTTTGTTGGTATCAATTCTTCTTTGGCGATGTGATAAGTATCCTGGCGCGGTGGCTCAATCAATTCATTTAAATCCACTCTTAATCCACTCACTATTTTCCCCAAACAACCAATGGAGGGATTTGCCTCACCACGCTCGATATTGGCCAGCATGCTTTTACTAACCCCTGTCTGTTCCGCAGTATCATCCAGGCTCATATTTTTCCCTATTCTTATTTTCTTTAAATTAAAGGCAATGTTTCTATTAATATAATCCATTCTGACACACCCCCTTGTTCTGATTAATGATTAGCCATTCATAAATCTTGCTAAGAATTCCTTTGTCCTTGGATTCGTAGGGGATACAAACAAGCGCCCCGGTGCATCCTGTTCCGCTATCACTCCCTGATCCATAAAAATAGTTCTGGTTGACACATCACGAGCAAAGGCCATCTCATGTGTTACAATAATCATAGTCAACCCTTCTTTCGCTAATTCCTTGATAACATTTAAAACCTCACCCACCATCTCGGGATCCAACGCACTGGTCGGTTCATCGAACAATAAAACCTCCGGTTCCATGGTGAGTGCTCTAGCGATGGCAACTCTTTGTTTTTGTCCACCTGATAACTGTGAGGGTTTTGCATTAATATATGGCGCCATTCCAACCTTCTTCAAATATTTGATTGAGATTGAATGAGCCTCCTGCTTGCTTTTTTTCAATACCTTCCTACAACCTGCCATACAATTTTCCAATACGGTCATATTATTAAACAGATTAAAGGATTGAAATACCATACCTACCTTAGAACGATATTCATTTATCTTTTTCTGAGAGCCACCTATTTCATCCTGTCCAAAATAAATCGTTCCGCTTGTTTTCATTTCAAGCAAATTCAAGCAACGGAGTAATGTTGATTTGCCGGAACCGGAAGACCCGATGACGCAAACCACTTCCCCTTGATCAATGCTAAAATCGATATCCTTTAGCACCTCATGTGTGCCAAATGCTTTTCTTAAATGTTGTACTTGAATAATTGACATAGCACTTCCCCCTAATCTGTTAAGTATTCCGTTGCTAATTCATAATCCTTCTTACCTTCCAACTTTTTCTCTAGCAGGTTAAGAAGTTGAGTGAAAATAATGCATAATACAAGATAAATAGCACCTGTTATTAAGAAAGCCTCAAAATATTTGTAATACGTATTTGCTGCTGTTTTAGTAATAAAATATAATTCTGATATTCCAATAACATTTAATACTGAGGTCATTTTTAAATTGGTGATAAATAGATTCCCCATCTCCGGAATAATATTACGAAAAGCTTGAGGAAGTACTACAGAAAACATAATGGTCAAGTGAGACATCCCCATTGCTTTACCACCTTCAAACTGCCCGCTGTCGATTGATATAATTCCTCCTCGAACCGTTTCCGCCATATACGCACCAGTGTTTAACATAATTACGATAATCGCTGCACTGAAGGGTGATATATTAATATTGTTTTGTCTTAAACCATAGTAAATTACCATAGCCTGAACCATCATAGGTGTTCCTCTAAATATTTGAATAAAAATATTACTCAATATTTTAATAATTTTATAGTAAATTCTTTTAATCAGGCTATCTTCTGGATGGACCGGTGTTGATTGAACAATACCGAGCAAGAAGCCTAATAAAAATCCAAGCAATGTACCAAGTATGGATATCTCTAATGTAACCAGAGTTCCCTCCCAGAAGTAACCTCCATATTTTTCTAACAGAAAACCAATCCAGTAAAAAATGTCTTTCATACTTACCTCCCTTGGGCGCTCTGCGCAATTATAAAAGATGGCGCATAGGTTCTAATACGCCCCTATGCGCCACGATTTTATATTTTATCAATTTTAATAAATTATTTGTTTAACGGTTGTAAGGATACTGCAAGATCCATCAAATCATTCATCTGCTTTTCATCCCACTTTATTGCATCCAAAGCGCCATCTAATTGCTTCTTTAAGTCCTTATTGCCTTCTTTAACAGCGATACATACATTAAGTGACTGACCTTCTGGAACTTTAAATCCATCGGACTCACCAAATTTAATATATGCAATGTCTGGATTAGCAATTGCTGCAGACATAGAAGTCGGCTCATCAAGCACTGCACAATCTGCTGTTCCTGTCTGTACTGCCATAACAACCTCAGAGGTTGTCTCATAATAGGTTAATTTTTTTACTTCCGGAATCTGCGGTACATATTTCTCCCATATTGTTCCAACCTGTGTTGTTGCTGAAGCACCCTTAAAATCGGACAAATTCTTAGCATTTGCATACTTACCTTTTTTATTTACAATTACTACATTATTTCTAATATAATATGCATCGGTAAAGTCAACACTCTTCTCACGTTCATCTGTATATCCCATACCGGCTATAATTACATCATAATCTCCGGAGTTCATACCCAATACAATACTAGACCAATCAACCTTATGTACTTCAAGTTTCATACCTAAGTTATCAGCAAGCTTCTGTGCTAGCATAACGTCATAACCATATGCATAATCCTTTGTTCCATAGATTGGGACAGCTTTCGCACCGTTTGATAACTCATCCGTGGACTGTGTCCAGTTAAACGGAGCATATGCACATTCCATACCAACTTTCAATACTTTCTTTTCACTACTTGTACTTTCAGATTTACCACATCCTGCAAATAATGTTGCTACCAAAACAACTGATAAAAGTAATCCAATAACTCTCCTATTCATAATAGAATCCTCCTCAATAATTGAATGAAATGTTAAGGGGTCTTATTCTGCAGATAAGCCTCCAGGGGGGGAATGAGCTCATAATCAAGATCTAAAATCGATTTTTAAAACGGACAAAGGCGCTGGTTATGCACCAACGCCTTTGTTCTTGATAGATTACATTCTATACACAGATAATTGATTTGTCAATATACAATTAAACAATATTTTGCACAAATACCATATATTTGTGCATCATTTCGTATAAATGTATTAATATATTGCACAAATTGATTAATGCGTTAATTTATTTTTATTCCTCTCCAGCTTTAAAGTTATAAAGAGGTTTAATGACTTTGATAATATCCGCTGTATCACCAATGTTGTTTACAATATCCTCCATGTCTTTATAGGCCATTGGGCACTCATCCAAGGTGTTCTTATTAATTGAAGTAGTATAAATACCTTCCATCTGTTTCTTAAATTCTGAAACCGTATAAGTATTCTTTGCTTTCGTTCTCGACATTAATCTTCCTGCTCCATGTGGTGCAGAACAATTCCAATCTTTATTCCCTTTACCAATACAAATCAAAGAACCATCCCTCATATTAATTGGAATTAATAGCTTTTCTCCTTCCTTAGCTGAAACAGCTCCCTTTCTTAACACCATCTCCTCCGTATCAATATAATTGTGAATGGTCGTAAATTCCTCCTCCACTTTTAATTTCATTCCTCTGATAATCTCATCCATCATCGCTTTACGATTAAGTAAAGCATACAACTGAACAATCTTCATATCATGAAGATAATCGTCCATCAATTGCCCTGAGGCATAGGCTAATGCCTTAGGAATCTCCGTCCGTACTTGATTTTTCAAAGCTCCTAGTGCTGCCTGAATTTCTTTATCTCTGCCTGCTGCACGGTATTCCGTTATAAGCTCTTGAGCATGTAAGGAAGTTGTACCATTCAAAGCTCTATATGCCTGTTCTTGATAGTAGGTTGCAACTTCAAGCCCTAGATGTCTGGAACCGGAATGGATCACGATATAGATCTGTCCTTCCTCATCCTTATTCGCTTCAATAAAATGATTTCCACCCCCAAGAGTGCCTAAGGATTTCACCGCTCTATCTAGATTAATTTTTCCTTCCACTTTACATCGAAGCTCACTTAAGTCTACGTCATTATTATATTGATGTGTCTTCTCCCTAGTATTAAAGCCCGAAGGAATCTTCTCATAGATTAATTTATCGAGCTTCTGTAATTCAATATGATGATTGCTAATTTGAATTGTTTCCATTCCACAACCAATATCGACGCCTACCAAGTTTGGAACAATACTATCATGAATTGTCATTGTTGTTCCTATCGTACAACCGGCTCCTGCATGGACATCCGGCATAATTCTAATACTAGAATTTTTAACATATTCCTGGTCGCATAGTGTTTTAATCTGATTCAGTGCTTCCTTTTCTAATACTTCTGTATATACCTTGGCGTAGTTATACTTTCCTTCTACAATCTGCATTTTATACCCATACCTTTCAATTTTTGAAGGCTCATTCAATAATTGAATTAGCCATCAATTATTAAGGTTGAAAAGATTTTCTTTCAACCTTATCTACTTAATAATCCTGATTCTTCTTAAATTCTTTGAGCTCAGATAATTTTGCCTTCATACGATCTTTTCTTTTTTCTCGATTCGTTTGAATTGGCTTAGCCCGTGGGTAATATTTATCACACTTCTGGCAATAATGTTCATGGCAAGCTTCCCTTCCCTTTTTACATTGACCTAGTGCAACATAATACATACACACTGCTTCTCTATAAATAGCCATAATTTGTTCCTCCTAATTTTTTGTTGATAATTATATCTGCATTGGATATTTGCATGCGTTAATCTGATGTCTTTTAATCAACACAATGAATAATTTCACCTTATAAACACACAAAAAGAGCCGAGCAGGCTGTGAAATAAAATCCACAACCTTAATCGGCTCTAAAATATTCAAGATACTCTATGCAGATATCGCCGATAGCATTGTAAAATATGCTATCGTATTATTACTCTATACCTATTTAACGGATTCCATTGCCTGAAATCCGGGTATGATAAGTTCATAGCATATATCATTATTCTGTTTTTGATTGTTTTGATTACGGTAGCTATTATTATTTTCTCTGTTTTGAAGTTGTTTTATGATATATTGTGATTTCATTGCAATGTCTCCTTTCTTTATAATTGTTAATGGTTACGTAGATTGAATATAGCACAGGATTCCTCATTTGTAAAGATAAACCATTAACAATAGTTGCTGTATTAAATATTAATAGTATATGACACTTTTTTGAACTATCCTATTTTTAATTACGGGGATTCCAAGGGATCTTTTGTCTCCATTCTTCTTTGGTATGTACACAAAGTAATTACTGTTACCTACGGTAAGGTCATTTGCCTTCCTACGGAATGCAGTTAATTAATTAGTTAGTTATCGTGATAAAGAAGAGTGAAAAGGAGGTACAAATATAATCCCTATTTTAATTCACAATTGTGAAACATTGAGAAGTAATCCATATATTAATTTACATCAAAATCATATGCAACATATCCAATATCATTAGTAGTAATTTTTTTAATTAACCTGTATTTACCCTTTGGAAGCGGTTGATAATATTTTAAATTCATAAAATTATCCTTAAATGATTCGCCTGAATTTAAAGTAATAAGTTCAAGTGTCCACCCTAGGTCTATATTGTCTTTGATCATATCATCTATATTATACCATTCATCCTCCACCATAGCTTCAATTTCAATTCGCGTGCCAAAACTTATTTTATCTGATGAATTATTTATTAATTCTAACTCTAAGTTTTCGTCCTTATTATTTACCACAGTTTTATCACTTCGCATTTGAACATTAGAAATTTGCGGTTCAGTCCATTTGCTCTTAATCATATATTTAGTATCCCATTTACCGTTTAAAAGTGAAAGATATCTATGATTATATATATAAATAGAATTAATAACCCTAGTATTAGCAATTATAGATTTGTATATCTTTTCTGCTTCACCTTTATCAATAAGATAATATTCGCCTTTATCGGTAATGGCATAGTTACCTACAAATAAAATATGACGATTCGCAATTCCAATATCCAAATCAATTCCATAAATCGGATTAACAGTATCTTTTATAGATAGAAATTTCGTTTTAACTCCAGATAACCCTTCAAGATAATTAAGGAAATCTTCCATTTCGCTTTTTTTATATACCCAATTTATTGTTGTTTCACCATTTTCAAGGTCATATGTGTTGACAGTAATGCTTTGTACTTCTTCTTTTGTGAATTGTAATATTGGGGTACCTTTACTACAACCAGAAAATATTCCAATACAAAATATAAATACAATTAAAATCACATACTTTTTTATACAACGCCCTCCTTTACTACATAAGTTATATTAATTCGTAACTTCTAAAGATAGGTTACAAAAACCTATAGCATTAATCATATGTAAATATTATACATTGCGAATTGATTTATTACTAAATTCTACATTTCCTATAGTTGTACCTTTAATCTATAATTATCCTGCTTATCTTCCTACTTTTTTATGCATAAAGTATAAATGAAGGCATTTAGCCAACTTCTTTTTACATTGTTATTAACACTTAATAATTATTGTTATTTAATTATTTGTTTCGGGGTAAGGCTTAATCATATTTGGTCGTATCCGTTCAGGAATTTCATATGATTTTTTATGAACAAAACTCTCCAATGTTTTATCCCCAGATGCATTTACCTTATAAGTAATTTCATCATCACCTACTTCGATATGTGCACCTACAATTGGTGAACCCTCAAAGGTAATGTAAATATTCATTGGGTCACCCTCTTTTTTGATATCTTTTACTATATATTCATAATTAATATATCCTAAGCTTTCCGAAAAATAACCATCATAAAATTTACTGCTATCTGCTTCAATATCGGTCATAAATAAAGCAATAATTAATTCATCTTTTGTTTCTGATTCGGTAGTTTGATATTGTTTAAATGTTGGTAAGGTGCGATTTTTTTGTAAATATAAGACCATTTCAAAGAGTAATATACCCGACATAATTAGTATAACTATAAATTTCCATTTTTTATTACGGTTCACGACTTCACCTACGGCATCAATTCATTACAATATATTAAAGCCCATAACAAATATTCGCCTTTGTAAACTATTGTAAACCATTTACATGGTGATATTATACATTGAATATTTACTAAATACGATTTATTCCTTTTTATTATCTTCTCATTTGAATTGTTCCTCTATTTCTTACGGTAAAGTTATCTAACGGATTAAATTTATCGAAATTGATGGATAATTCATCTGAAAACATATTTGCATATTGTTTAACAACCGTAAGGTCTGAGTGACCAAGTATTCGTTGAAGCCGAAACACGTCCCCTCCATTCAAAATCCAATGCTTAGCAAATGTATGTCTATAAAGGTGTGCTGATGTTTTCATTATCCCACGACCACGGTTATATCTAAGCAATATTCCTTGGTAGGTATGAATATTTCCTTTCATCATAAAAACAAGGCACTAGACCACCTTGAAAAATAGGTAAGAATCTAGTGCCTTTTAAACAATGAAATTCGAGTGATAAGAATCAAAAAACCAATAATTTTAACAAATCATTGGTTTCAGCAGGGATACAAGGATTCGAACCTTGAGATGCTGGAGTCAGAGTCCAGTGCCTTACCGTTTGGCGATATCCCTATGGTATTCAATTGTTGGCTTGTTTATCAGCCACGAATGATATTATAACCCATGAAATTTTATTTTACAAGCACAATTTTCATATTTTATTAACTTTTTACTTCCAATTTTCACCTTGTTTAGTTTTATATATTAAAATTATAAAGTATTTGTGATTCATAGTTCCTTCTTAGGAAAATTAATTTAATTATTTTTCCTAAAGAACAAGATTAAAGCCAACATTTCTGTTGGCTTTAATCAATTATAACAGTTCAAACATAATCGCATTCTTTATAAGTAATTAAAAGCATGTCCCTATGTTATAAATGATGCTTACCTTCTACCAAATAAGTTCAAAGGAGTTGGAAATCCAATATGTAGTGCTAGTCACAGGTTTTCCTTTTGTACCTATAATAAATGACCAATTATCACCCTTCAAGCGAAGGTTGAACGGTGCTTTTGTGCTGCATTCATAGGCGTATTTTTTATTCGAAGGATCGGACAAGGATTCAGATATTGTACTGTATGTTTTTCTTGTGCCATTTTTCTTCGTGAGCGCGATTGCTTTCTCATACAAATCATACATAGTTGCAACAGTTAGCCCAGACGCAACACTACCGATTGTTTTTGATGTCTCATATCCAATCTTGATCAATTTTCCAATGCTTGTAGTCGAAGTGTCACCACCAACGCCAGTCATCCGATATCCACCTAGATATATGCTATTGTTTTTCCCTGTATTGGTAATTTTCACTCCATTTGTCGCCTTTATATTTAAATCGCTAGGATAAACAATTGAATCATCAATAAAATCACTCCATACATCAAATCCAATTGAATCTTCCACTACTGTGTTCATGTTGATTTCAGTATCACTAAAATAGAAGAATTTAACACCAATACGAGCAAAGCACGTTCTGTATATTGTATTTCCATTATATTTGTATGGATAGCTTTTATATACTGTGGTATAAACCCAATCCTCTTTCCGTTTATTTGCATATGAAGTGAGGTCGTTCGTTAACGAAGCACAAACTCCACTGATTGACTTTGTCGTCAATAAGGAGCTGGCTAAATAGATAATATTATTTCCAGACTTAAATTTAAAACAATTTATGCCTTTATAAACCACTATTCTATTTACGTTCTGTTGTCTAAGTGAGGAAAAAATAATCTTCATTTTAGAATCATCAAGATAAAGGGATGTATAAGGTCCATATATAACATTAGCAGCACTTGATGGTGCTAATGTTGCTCTTGTTGCGGATATTCCAGCTCTTGTTGCAAATAATCCAGCTCTTGCTTCGAATAATTCAGCACTCGTTGTAAATGATCCGACTGAAGTCTTTTTCAATGGGTCTGAAGGATTATCATGTACTACTACCCCAACGGGATTATCAATTTTGACATCATTATTGGTATTGATCTTACTAGGTTTTACATGGTTTTCTGGTACAGTACTGTTTGCTGCGAAAGTGGTATCTGGCATTAATAATATACTTATTATAATTGCAGATACTACTGACATTAATAATTTCTTTACTCTCATAATTGTCCCCCATATTATAATATTTGGTAATTATTACTATAATATAGTGTTTATTTTAATGTGTCAAGAATTTCTATATGCATATTGACAGTAAATTTACTTCTCAGCAATAAAACTATTTTCTATATTCATGATACAATGATACCTTGAATCATATTCCTTTACGTCTTCATTAATATTATTTAGCAAGTTATATTTTTCAGCTATTTTATAAGAATAAGGTACAACCAGATCAAAGACTAGGTTAATGTGATTTTCTCCGTTAATTACTCGAAAATCATGAATGGAGGCTTTGGGCTCCCTCTTTGCAATAATTTCTATCACTAATTTCTTCTTTTCTAAAACCTTAACATCATTAATTTCTACCGGATCCATATGGATTACAAGAAATATATCCATAGTTTCAGAAAGTTTTCTCTCAATCATATCGATGGTATCGTGTATCTCCTCCAAATTAATATTATTAGGTACCTCAACATGTATGGTTGCCATACGATTCGTCGGACCATAATTATGAATTATCAAATCATGAGTACCAAGAATGCCTTCATAGCTTTCCACCAATCTCGTAATTCTTTCATATACTTCACGTTCTACAGGTTGTCCTAAAAGAGGTTCCAAGGTATCTTTGGCTATGCGAAAACCAGCCAGCATTACAAACACGGACACCACAACACCCATGTACCCATCAATTTTCAGGCTGGTAAGTCCTCCAATAAGCGTTGAAATTATCGTAGCTGTCGTAACAAAAACATCTCCCATTGAATCAGCAGAAGTCGCGAGCATCACGGTTGATTTTATTCGTCTACCTAGCTTTCGGTTGAACAACATCATCCAAAGTTTAATTAGAACTGAGATACATAAAATCGCCGTCAACACCGGATTAAAAGCAACCGCTTCTGGATGAAGAACCTTTTGAAAAGAACTTTGGAATAAATTAAATCCCACCTGTAAGATTAAAAACGCTACAGCTAAGGCTGATATATATTCGAATCTCCCATGACCAAAGGGATGTTCCTTATCAGCCGGCCGTTCAGCCAACTTCACTCCGATAAAACTAATCACTGAGGAAGCTGCATCAGATAAGTTGTTAAATGCATCCGCGGTTACAGAAATACTGTTTATCACCATACCTACCGTTATTTTCACACCAAACAAAAAGACATTACATAGTATACCAACGATACTGGATAGAATTCCATACGCAGTACGAACCTTCGAATTTTCAACCTCCGTGTTATCTTTTATAAACAATTTCACTAAAAAATGTGTCAATTTATATAGCTCCCTTCCATTAAAATTAGAAACAGATTAAATCCTAATTACGATATGTTTACTCCTCTTGACATTGCCACTTGCAAAGGCTATATTATGGAAAAAGATAACATTAGGAGGATTTATTATGCTTGTAACAACAACTCCTTCCATTGAAGGAAAACAAATTAACGATTATCTTGGTGTCGTATTCGGCGAAGTAATCTCAGGTGTTGATTTTGTAAAAGACTTTACCGCGGGCTTATCCAATTTCTTCGGTGGTCGTTCCAGTACCTATGAAGAAGAACTAATTCGTGCACGTGAACAGGCAATGCAGGAAATGGTTACCCGCGCTCATCAAATCGGAGCGAATGCCATTGTTGGAGTGGATATCGATTATGAAGTCCTAGGATCAAATAATGGTATGTTGATGGTAACTGCCTCAGGCACTGCCGTACGCATAAGTTAATCCGAGGACTATGTGAGTGTTTAATTAATAAAAGACTGTGATTATAATTATCATCACCATACAAATTGACAAATAACAGATTACACCTGTATTAACAAGATAGTCTTCCGGTTTTACTATTGGTTCTGTCTTTTTCAAATTAATATGTTTGAATTTTAACACTAAGAATACTGCACCGATCAAAATTGCTGCAAATTGCCAAATTATCATTACTAAACTTACTATTACATTACCTTTTATCACAAATGGTGCAACTGCGGTTGACATTGTATTAATAATCATATGTAGTATAATAGAATATTTTATGGTATTCGTTCTAATTGTAATATACGCAAAGATAAAACCAAGCACTGCTGCGTAGAAGAATTGTGATAAATTCATATGAAAAAGACCAAAAGCGATACCCGTCATTATAATTGCGGGTTTATCACCAAAACGTCTCAGCTTATTTAGTAACACTTTTCGAAAGATGAATTCTTCTACGAGGGGCGCAATAATACACGCATAAACAAAAGCCACAACAAAATTACTATTAAGGATAGCCTCTTGTGCAGGATTTAATAAATGGGTCTGGCCTTTTAAAAGTGCGATAGCTATAGTAATAATACTACTTAATATATTAGTAATATACATCGCCGAGGAAGTGATAAAGAAAATGACAAGGAAGGTAGAAAACTTCAATTTCACCACCTCACCCCTCGGCGAATCAGGAATTCTTTTCATCAAAAGAAGATAGACCGGTAATCCAAGTGCAATTAGTGACAACCCCGTTAAAGCCCATGGATACCAATCGGTTTTAGCTAGCTCCGGATAAAACCAGTGCACCAAAACGCCAATTCCCATTTGTGATCCTACAAAAATTAATGCCAAGAGAAATAACGCAAACCATGCGTTACTCAATATTTTTTTTGGATTTATTTGATCCACCCCATTGATATCCATAAAATTATGCCCCCATTATTTTATTGCTTTCAATCAGCTAATTTTCTCAATTCAATTTACGTTGTTTCTTTTAATCTTACAATACTATAATCCATATTTCAATGTTTCAATCCATATTTTCTTCGCTCAATTTCGTAGTATTGGCTCTTTCATATTTCATCATTTCAATCCATATTTCATTAATTTCACAGAATCTTCCCATCTACCGTTTGTATCCGAGTGCATAATAACACAAACTACTTCCTTACCATCCTTTTTTGCTGCAGAAATCAGACACTTACCTGCCATATTACTAGTCCCTGTCTTTAATCCATACGTTGGTGCGTAAAATTCACCACTATTACGTTTCAACAACTTATTGGTACTCGTCCAAGTAACTTCTTCCCCGCTCGCAAAGGTAGTACTACAATTAGTTTTTTGAGTAATTTCAACTATATTTTTATAACTCAGTGCAGCCATTCCGATCAACCCCATATCATAAGCGGTCGTATACTGACCGATTGCATCATATCCATCAGGAGTCATAAAATATGAATTCTTTACTCCTATTTTTTTAGCTTCCTTATTCATTAATCGTCTAAATTCTGCAATTGCCTCTTCCTTCGTTGCCTCTGGGTTCTTAAGCGCTTTTCTACCGACATAAGTCGCTATTGCATAAGCTGCATCATTGCCAGAAGGAAGAAGCATACCTTCTAGCAGGTTTTTAATGGATATCTTTTCTCCTTTTTTCAGATATGCTCTTGTGGAATCAGAGGCAATCAAATTGATCTCATCCCCAATTGTAACTACTTCCTTCGGATCGCAATTATTTAACGCTACCATAGCTGTCAATAGCTTAAGTGTGCTTGCTGGAAATTCAACTTTAACCGGGTTTTTATAATAAAGTACTTTGTTTGTCTTAACATCAAATAATATTGCAGCATCAGCTTGAATATTTATTTTAGGATTATCAATATCAAGTATTGACTTTAGTTCACTATCCAAAGCTATCTTTGGTATATGAGATTGATAGTCCACTTTATTATAATCATATATAAGTTGTGGTTTAAATACCCTGTCAGCACTTGCCATCACAGTATCTTTAACTGCACTATTATTAGAGTTCTCCGCTTCCGCTCCTTGTGTTGTTTTCTCTTCGGCAGTCTTATTTTCTCCGTTCTCTTGGGCTGCCTTACTCGGCAATGGGGATACCTGTGCATATGACTCACCAAATATACTACTATCTCCAAAACCAAAATTTTCAGATTGTTCTTCAATTGCTTTTACATTATCACTCTTATTAATTCCTTGCGACGGTGCAGTTGACGAAGCCTTTTGATCAATAGGCTCTTTAGTCATTAATACATTTTCATTACTATCATTTTTTACAAATTCCTGGCTATCTGTATTTAATTCTTTTTCTTGTATTGGATTAATTCCTGCTTGTTGATTTTGTAACGTAATCTTACTCTGCTCTATGAGTATTTCTGTAGATAAGAACATACCGGATATTACAACGCAGGAAAACAGAATTAATCCAAGCAGACTCTTTTTATTCATTTTCTTCTCCATTCTGCTGCTTTTAATAGCGCTTGCAGTAACTTTGATAAATAATTGTTAGGGTGTTAAGTTAATATCACATTTTTATCAAGAAATGGAGACGTTAGGATAATCAACGCCCCCATTTTTATTTTACCTTGTTTATAATGTAAGTATTCCCGTTTAATCAAATAATTACTAGTATAATATTTCTAGTTTATCTATAATTTACATCTTATTTTAATGTTAGATATCATCTATTAATATTATTTGTAATTTTTCATATATCAAACCAGACACTTTTCACTTTGTGGCAGAATGAGAATTTGTAATAAAAATAATGCAATTATAGTTAGAGGGTGTTATATGTCAGCTTTGAGCGCAAATAAATAAGTGCGCTTAGATATACATATGATACCGTAACAATCATAATTTATTGAAAGTTAATATAAATAGGTCCTACCCCTCCATCAACATTAATAAGGTTTTCTGCTTGAGAATTATTCTTACCTGAGATTTTATCGCTATTCCATTTGATTGGTCCTAATCCGGTATCGGCATTATATCCATAATCCTCTTCTTCTCCTGCAATATCTAGCGTAACCTCACCAACACCACCATCTACATCAGTTTCTCCAAGAAGCTTACCACTGACCTCAAATTTACCGACACCGCAATCAAACTCAGATTCACCAAAGTTAACATTATTAAAAATAGTTGATCCAACGCCACCATTCAGTTTTACTTTCCTCGCAACAATATCTGTACCGCTTATACTACCCGCTCCCCCATCAATATAGAGATAATCTGTATTAATTCCTTCAATTGATGTAGAACCTGCCCCAGTACTAATTAAAACTTCTTTCGCAGCGAAGTCAGAGGGTACATAAACGATAATTTTTGAATTTGGGTGTGTGATTCCCCCAATATTAAACCAAAACAAACCATCTCCTTGATCCGTGACTGATAACCTGCCACTCTCATCAACCTCTGCCTTAAATCTTTTACTTACATTATTCGCTTCCACTCTAAATTCATCACCAATGCAAATCTTTAGGGTACCAATTGAATTATCTATTTTTAAGCTTTTTACACCGGTAAATTTATTATCATAATCTGAGGAGTTATAAGTTCCATTCTTAGAAAATCCAATCCTAAATTCTTTTGAATTACCACTAATCACATTAATTACTGCAAATAGGATGCTTGCCATTCCGGATATAATTCCTACTGCCAAAAGGATTGCAAAAGCCATAGCGCAATATTTTATAGTTCTTTGTGTACTATTCATTTGATATCAATCCCCCCAAACATACAGGTTGAATTAAGATAAATGGTTGGGGCGCCTGGATCAGTATTATTACTAGTCTTATTACTCACACCACCAAAAATAGGTACATTATTAGTCTTTATTTTTACTCCCGCTGGCACATAAATGTCAATTCCACCGAAGATAGCCTGTGCAGTAATCTCAACATCGTGATTTATCTTGGCTTCCCTTAAATCAAGAGAAAGTCCTGCAAAAACTGCAGATAAACTTGCTCCAACGAAATCTCCATCTATTCGTATCTTATTACCGGAAAAGACAGCATTATATTCTTGTCTTTCTCCTCCCGTGAACGTTTGTCCCTGTGCATTAACAGAATCCGTGTTCTGCGTTTGAAAATTTGGTGTTTTACGGAATGCATTTTGAAAAATGATTCTAAAACCTATAAATATTAAAATAAAAGGAACTACCAAACTCCATACATCAAAATCAAAGTCTACATACTCTGATAACAATAGTAAAACGCCAATTACAAAACCAAACGTTGATCCAAATCCCATTCCATTCTTAATCATGCTAATAAAACATGGAATGATTATGAATAGCGTCCACCATCCTTCAAAAAACAGATTAAATTTCCAATCAAACATCACATTACCCGCAAATCCAACACCTATAAAAATAAAAAACAATCCCCAGAGACCATTTGATAACTTATTTCTCATAAAACCCTCCTATTATACATTCATTTCTTATATTTTCCATGTATATCATACTTCAATCATATTAATAGTGCAATAAAAAACCATAATCTCTAATCATTTTATAATCTATCTTTCCCTGACAGTTCTTATAGTAAAACGATTTATGACTATCTTCCACGTAAAGTATCAAACACATTATAGACATTCAAAATACCATATCCCCAATCACGGTTAGGATATAATATTTGTGGATTTCTTTCTGCACCTCGTATAATAAACTTCTTAATTTCTACAGCGTCCACTCCCGGATAATTCCCTTTCACGATTGCCCACTCTAAAATCATCGCATTTACACCCGAGGTATAAGCTGTCGCTACACTCGTTCCTGAAAAATTGGAGAAGCCCTTTTGCAGTGTAGGTCCGAGTACATCAACTCCTGGAGCAGCGATATCCGGCTTTATCTCGTTAATTCTCGTATAACCCTTACCCGCTTTTCGATACAAGCTATTTGTTCTCGAATTATATGCTGTACAGGTAATCGGTACGGGAGAATTGCCTGGAGAAGTAATCGTTGTATAAGGGTCAGCTTGTAGAAAATAGGTTTCATTGGTTATAAAATTACCGCTTGGTAGCCATATATGAAAGGAACCTTGTAAGTCGCCTCTTGTATAAACCTTGAAGTTCCAAACTCCGGATGCAGGATTTCGAAACCTCATTAATATCAGTTCATCTCCTGTTGATGATTCAATCATCTGGTAATCAATCGATATTGTCGTTTTTTCAAAAATAAAAGATATTTCACGATTGACGCGTATACCTTCTGGAATTCTAGGAATGTACTCGTTAGAGGGTGACATTATATCAATGGAATAGCTATTCGGAGACGTTCCCCATAACTCCATAGAAAATCCGTTTTCACCCTCTCCAACATTCAACTGTACTGTACTATACCCAATTTCCGCTTCTATTTCATCATAAAAATGTCTTTTTGCATCCCCTTCATTTCCTGCTGCTACCGATATAACAACTCCTGAATAATTTGATACAACCGAAATAAAATAACTGAGTGCACCCCTTCCATCATGGGAGCCCTGGGAAGAACCCAAACCTATGCATATCGCTATGGGACGTTGCAAAGATCTTGCTTTATCAACACAATATTGAACTCCCCACATAATATCGTTCTCCTGAAAGCAATCCACATTATTTGGAATAGCAAATATCTGTCGTACGGATTCTTTTGCTTGCTTTAATTTTACTATCACTAACTCGCAATCTGGAACTACACCACTAAAATCATTCTCCACGACCTCCGAACCTGCAGCAATACCTGCTAACATGGTGCCATGACCATTAATATCCACACTTGGAACAACCTCAATTGGATTGCTACTACCTAGCGCGCGGTTTATATCCTCGCGATTATATTGTGTTCCATAATTATAAGGCAATGGGCGATTTTCACTTTCAATACTCTGATCCCAAATTGAAACAATTCTTGTTGTTCCATCCTTGTTACGAAATACATTATTCGTATAATCAATTCCGGTATCAATAATGCCGACCAAAACACCTTGCCCTCTTAAGTTGAAATTAGGCAAACGCCGCAATTTTGCAATACCGGTTGCATCAAAATTACCTTGACTGGTAAGTCCATAGCAAGCAGGAAGGAAGGTATATCCATCGCGACGGATAATTCCTACTTCTATCATTTCCTTAGGTTCATAAATAATTGCAAATATATCATTCATAATATGTACATAACCATCAGGAAACCGATCAAATATTTTTGTATTTTGATTATAATCAATGATAAGATCAACATAATCATTACTGGTTATTTTAAATCTATTTTCATCCGTCATGACACCCACCTCCCAGATAATGAACTACTATGGCATCATACCAACTCGAAGTGTATCAAAAATATTATAAACATCTAGTATTCCATATCCCCAATCACGATTTGGATATCTAATGTCGGTGTTTCTTTTCGCCCCGCGTATCATAAACACTTTCATATCCTGAGTATTTAAAAATACTTGATTTCCTTTTACAATTCCCCACTCAAGCAACATTGCCGCTACACCAGTAGTATGTGCTGCTGCTGCGCTGGTGGCAGTAACTTGAACAAATGTATTATTTTTACTTGGACTCATAATATTTACACCAGGAGCTGCAACATCTGGCTTAACCCTTCCCACAATCGTAAACCCTCTGCTCGAATTAATATAAAGGCTTTGATCATTCGAGTTATATGCAGTTACAGTAATTGGAGATCTAGCATTTGCAAGAGATAACAGGGTTACATATGGGTCTGATTTAGTAAAAAAAGTATTGTTAGAGATAAATCCTTCCATAGGCAGCCACATATTAAATGCGCCATCCAAATCACCGCTATAATAAACCTTAAATCTCCAGATACCGGGAGATGGCTTGCGAAACCTCATTAAAATTAGCTGTTCCCCACTCTGAGATTCTGATATTTGAAAATCAATATTAATTGTTGTTGGTTCAAAAATAAAATTTAAAAATCGATGTTCATCTAAAACAGGAACTATTTTAGGAATATATTCTCCGCTTGGTGTTTGTATGTCTATTGAATATATATCCGGAGCACTACCCCAAAGTTCTAGGGAAAAACCATTCTCAGCTGGACCAACCTGCAATTCAACCGTTTCATATCCAACCGCCGAATCTACTTTACCTGAATAATGCCTTCTAGCGTTTCCCTCATTACCAGCAGCCACCACAACTCCTACCCCTATATTTTCTGCATTCATTGACAAACTGCTGCTTAGGGTACCTTTCCCATCATGAGGTCCCTGCGTGGTTCCCAATGCAACACAGATTGCAATTGGTTTATTTAACTTATTTGAAACCGAGATTAGATATTTTACTGCAAATAAGATATCATTTTCCTGATAACAAGGAACATCACCTGGAACAACAAAAAATTCTCTTAGGTATTTCTTTGCCTGTTTTAATTTAACAACTACTAATTCAGCATCTGGTGCAACTCCGTAAAAATCACTCTCTGGTACATCATTACCAGCTGATATTCCCGCAAGCATAGTACCATGACCAACCTCATCCGTAGTTGGTACCACGGTTAACGGATATTCAGTTTTTAGAGCCTCATTAATTTGTTCTCTACTATACTCTGTTCCATAATAATAATCGTTCGGATAATTATCACTGAACACCGTTTGATCCCAAATCGAAACGATTTTCGTCGTATGATCGGTATATTGAAATACTTTGTTGGTATAATCAATACCCGAATCCATAATTCCAATTAATACACCTTGCCCGCGTAGGTTAAAGTTTGGCACATTGCGTATACGTAAAATACCGGAGGCTTCAAGGCTTTCACGACTACATAACCCGAATAAGGAGGGCATCACGCTATACCCTTTTTCTTGAATGGTATTATCATTCACTTCCTCTACAGGCTTATGGACAACCGCATTATAAAAGTCAATGATATTTATCACATTTGGTTCAAATTGTTTAAGAACATTTCTATCACCACTGTATGATATCAGTATATCTGCATAATCATTGCTTATGATTCTTTCCCTATCTTCTCTAGTCATAATTGACCTCCCTAGCGTCACGGCACCCTAATACTCTGAAAGAGCAAGGATCAATCCCCCTCTGTAAACTTAACATACCTGCCCTTTGAATTAGTTTGTGCCGAGGATTTCGCAGGCACAAACTTCAGGTGTGAATTATGCTTTTTGATAATTCACACTAATCTTAACATACCTGCCCTTTGAATTAGTTTGTGCTGAGGATTTCGCAGGCACAAACTTCAGGTGTGAATTATGCTTTTTAATAATTCACACTTTACTCTATTATATAAATTTATATGAATTTATATTATCTATTTCATATTTTTCGTACAAAAGACCTTTAATTTGATTAGAGTCCTTTTATATCCCCTAATGTGTCATAGACGCAAAAAAAGACATGCAATGAATGCACATCTTCTTTTCCTATTTCTATTATGTTAATATAACTTATGCTATTTTAGACTTTGCAAGCTCAGCGAGTGCAGTAAAACCACTTGCATCATTGATAGCCATCTCTGAAAGGATCTTTCTGTTGATGTCTACGTTAGCTAACTTTAATCCATGCATTAATTTGCTGTAGGATAATCCATTCATTCTTGCAGCAGCATTGATACGAGCAATCCATAATTGTCTGAATTGTCTCTTTCTCTCTTTTCTACCTGCAAAGGAAGAAGTTAAAGCTCTCATAACTGATTGCTTTGCTACTCTATATTGTTTGGATCTTGCTCCTCTATAACCTTTAGCTAATTTTAATACTCTATTATGTCTTTTCTTAGCGTTTAATCCGCCTTTAATTCTTGCCATGTTCTATTCCTCCTTATCACCTATCTCTTAAAGATATGGTAAGATTTTCTTCATGCTCTTGATATTAGTTGCATCAGTAATAATTGATTTTCTAAGATTTCTCTTTCTTTTAGCGGATTTCTTCGTTAAAATATGGCTCTTATAAGCTTTCATTCTTTTAAGTTTTCCGGTACCTGTTGCTTTGAAACGCTTCGCAGCTGCTCTGCTTGTTTTTAATTTTGGCATAATATTTCCTCCTTAATAATTAATACAGTCAAAGGGCTCATTTAATTACCACCCTTCACAAAACTCTGTAATATTAGTATTTTAACGTTTTTCTGATAAGAACATAATCATATTTCTTCCTTCGAGCTTAGCCGGTTTTTCAATCACTGCTATATCCTCAAGCATTGCATAGAAATTATCTAAGATTACTCTAGAGGAAGAAGTATGCGCCATCTCTCTACCACGGAAACGTAATGCTACCTTAACTTTATCTCCATGAGTAATAAACTTACGCGCTTGGTTGGCCTTAGTATTTAAATCATTTTCATCAATGTTCGGTGACAAACGAATTTCTTTAACCTCGGTTACTTTCTGCTTCTTCTTTGCTTCTTTTTCTTTTCTTGCAAGCTCATATTTGTATTTGCCGTAATCAATAATCTTGCAAACCGGTGGTTTTGCTGTAGGAGCAATTTTAACCAGATCCAGATTTGCTTCCTTCGCTAGCTTCATTGCATCTTTAACTAGCAATATACCTAACTGCTCTCCGTTTTCACCAATCAGACGAATTTCTTTATCTCTGATTTGTTCATTAATCATTAAATCGCTAATAGTACTGCACCTCCATAGGTTATAAATCAATCAGTTACAAAACAAAAAATAGGTGGATAAAGAATCCACCTATAAGCTCAATCACACTATTATCTCTATAAAGAAATAATGTTAGTTTTTAAAAGCATTAACCCGTTCGCAGTAAATAAAACATTAACGCTATGGGTGAGAGATGGAACTCTTCTTTATCAAGTAAGCATTGCAATACAATACTCACAGCTAGCACATTATAACATAAGTACAAGAATGATGTCAATGGTTAAATAATAATTTTATTAATGCATATCCTTATATTTTGCATAGAGTTCCATAAAGTATAATTTAATAAATATAATTATTCTATCCTAACAAAATATCTAACTTAGTACAACGCAGAATTTTTAACAACATAATTATGAACTACTTTAGCGATAGCACCCGCTACAATCATACAAGTGATTGCTTCAACCGTACCATTCACACTAGCAACAACAAAGAATAATGCAAATACATTGCTTGCATGTACACTTGCTGCATACGCTTGAATATAGTCAGATTGATAGAAAAAGATCATAACCGATGACAAGAAAAATACTGTATTTAATAATGAGCCGATAAGACTGGTCGCTGCATATGACCATACCTTCGTCTTATCTATTCTTTTAAGTCCTAGAAAGATTAATCCTGTTAACCATCCCATAAGAATTCTTGGTATCATACAGGTGATAAAAGTATATGCTGGATTTATTGCTAAAAGTTGTGTTCCAAACGGTTCTATACCAAAGCATCGTAAAAAGCTAGTGATACCAAATACCGCTCCAAGAATTGCTCCACTTACAGGGCCTAAAACAATTGCCCCAACAATAACAGGAATTCCCACCAACGTAATGGATAATCCTGGCGTATTTATAAAACCAAGTGGGGTTAAGTTCAACAATGCAATGATTGCTGTGAAAAGTGCCAACTGCACCATCTTTCTGGTACGTAAGTTAGTTGTTGTATTCATTTTTCCTCCATTCTGCTGCCTTATCGGCTGCATTACAACTCGCTACTTTATTTTTTTTTACCTTCAATCGAATTTTACATTTCTTCTCCAAAGCATAATCATTTATTCGTCCAATCATTATTAATGTTGCCTTTATCGCACATTAAAATGCGCAGTTAAGATGTTCCTTGCATTATTATTTTATAATACAATATTCCCACACATAACCTTAAGAACTCAAAATAAAATGCTGACTCCCAAGGTATAGTTTACCTAAGAAATCAGCATTACATTAATCTATTAAAAAGACTTATTTACATAGTAAGTAAACGAATAAGACCTTTTTAGTTCCTGCCACTACTGATTCTTTGGGTCAAGACTTGCCTTTAAGAGTTATTCTTGTATTACCGTATCTCCATAGCTTTATGCGAATGGTAGATTTCGGTGGAAGCCGGATTCACAAATGTATGTCTCTCTTCCTACATTCTCTTTACGCCCCTTTATCAGAGTGCATAAGATATCCTCAGTTATGAAACGAAAATACTAATATCCTTGTGAATTCCATATGTTTATTCAATTGTATTTAATATAATATATGATTTTTAACCCAGATGCAAGAAAAATTTAATTTCCAAACGTAATCCTAAATAATTTCTTATTATGATCCATGCGCCATTTTATTACCAAGCTAGCATGACTGCCTTTTGAATTAGTTTGTGCGAAGTATTACGTAGATACAACTTCTGGGTGTAAATAGTATTTTATGAACACACTAGCTCCTATGCACTACCTTATCACTCCGATCAAAAACACTGGACACCTTTAAAAATCTCAAGGTCGCAACCATGATAGCAATTCCAACTATCATAATTATAACCGGTACATACTGCTTGTCAGGTAGCAATTTCATAGAATACGAGCTGATATTAACAGTCATATGTAATATGATTGGAGCAATAATTGTATTAAATTTTTTGCAGATTAATCCTAATAAAAAGCCGAGTAACGCCGCATATATACCTTGAACTATATTAAAATGATAAATGCCAAACAAAGTGGCCTGTAATAGGTTTGCTCCCAAGAATGAAATATATCTGTTGGTTCGATGTAATATCACTCCTCTGAAGATTAGTTCTTCTGTTATAGGCGCGACCACTGCCAACAGTAATAGGACAATCACTGAGTTACCTTCTTGGAGTGTATTAATTTGGTGAGCATAATCCTCAAATAGCTTTATTAGATAGTTCTGAATAATACTCATAATTCCTGAAAATGCAAATTGGCAGCCAAAGCCTAAAAATATTAGGGTAATAAAATATTTTGTATCAATCAATATTTTCTTAGAATTCTTTACATCCCCTCGAATCTCCCATTGATACCAGAAAAAGAATATTATGCCACATATAACTATGCCAAGTACTGAAATTACATACTGCATATTCTGGGTAACCTCTTGCTTTAAGATAGCATTCATTCCACCAGATTCTGATAATCCTTTCCATCCTGAATTAGCTACAATTCCAATTATTTTAATAAGCTTTGTGATCATTAATATCATAGCTGCTGCAACAATTTGAATTGACTCTGCAACTAGGAATATCCATAATGCATAAAAACTTTTCCCTCTATTATTCATCGGCTTTCCTTTCAATTTTAATCTAATGAAATTTCATATGCATTAACTGCCATCTCCATTATATTATCATCTCTTCTAAAAATAAACCTTTAATTGTTATAATCAGTGAATTATAGCGAGGCCTGTTACTCCTAACGCGCAATTTCTAACAAAAACAAGCTGTCGCAACAGTTACACTACGACAGCTTGTTTTATCTATACATTAAATCTATTATCCTAGTACAACTTCTACTTCATGAACCTTCTTGTCTCCGGCAACAGGAATGATATTACCTGCAACTTCCTTACCATCAACAATCATCTTCACAACACCCTTTGATACATGGTTCGGGTTTTTGATTGAAACATTGTATATATCACCTCTGAATTCACGAGTTACTTTATAACCGTCCCATTCCTGAGGAATGGAAGGATCAATCTGTAAACCATCGTACTCTGGCTTAATACCGAGGATAGATTGTGAGATTGCTACAAAGTTCCAGGAAGCCGTACCTGTTAACCAGGAGTTTTTCGCTTCGCCATGACGCTTTGCATCCTTACCAGCTACCATCTGTGAGTATACGTATGGCTCAAGTCTATGAATTTCAGAATATTCCTCTGTATAAGCAGGAGCAATTCTTGAATAGTAGTCAAATGCTTTATCACCTCTGCCCATCTGAGCTTCGGCAATCATAATCCACGCATTATTATGGCAGAAGATACCGGCATTTTCTTTGTAACCAGCTGGATAAGTAGAAATTTCACCATATTCAACATAATACTTTGTAAATGCAGGGTTTTGAAGAACAAGACCATACTTGGTACCAAGACGCTCTTCAATTGCATCAAGTGTCTGAATTGCTTTACCATCCTCAACACCACAGTTACCCATAATACAGAAACCTTGGGACTCAATGAAAATCTTACCTTCTTCACATTCATCACTACCGATTTTCTTGCCATAATCATCGTAAGCACGAACGAACCAAGAACCATCCCATCCATGTTCCATTATTGCAGCACGCATCTTCTCAACTTCACCAGAAACTCGTTCCATTTCTGCCTTATTGTTAATCTTGTCCATCAACTTAACATATTCTTCACCGATGTAACAGAACATACCTGCGATCATAACTGACTCAGCTACTCTTCCATCCTTGCTAGTAGAAGTCTGGAAAGACTCTCCTGGCTCAGTAGAGAAGCAATTTAAGTTAAGACAGTCATTCCAGTCAGCACGTCCGATTAATGGAAGTGAATGAGGACCTACGTTATTAATAACGTGATCGATGGAACGTTTTAAGTGATCCGCAAGTGTAGTAGCCTTAGAATCATCATTATCAAATGGTGTCATTACATCAAGGATTGAAAAATCACCGGTTTCTTTGATATAGGAAACTACTGCAAGCACTAACCACAATGGATCATCATTGAAATCTCCACCAATTTCGTCATTACCCTTCTTTGTAAGTGGCTGGTACTGGTGATATGCACCACCATCCTCTAACTGGGTGGAAGCAAGATCAATAATTCTCTCTCTTGCACGATCTGGAATCTGGTGAACAAAACCAAGTAAATCCTGATTAGAATCTCTAAATCCCATACCTCTACCAATACCGGACTCAAAGTATGAAGCACTTCTGGAGAGATTGAACGTAACCATACATTGATACTGGTTCCAGATATTAACCTGACGATTTAACTTGTCATCCGCCGAATCAACGGTATATTTGGATAATAACTGCTCCCAGGAAGCAGCGAGTTCTTCAAATGCCTTATCTACCGCTTCTGTAGTAGAGAATTTCTCGATGATTTCTTCTGCTTTCTTCTTATTAATAACATTCTTGCTTTCCCACTTGTCTTCATTCTCATTTTCAACATAGCCTAATAAGAATACATATTCTTTGCTTTCGCCTGGCTCTAAATTAACCTCTAAACAATGGGATGCAATTGGATGCCATCCATCTGCCATAGAATTGGTAGCTTCACCAGCAAGAACGGCTTGTGGATTCTCAAAGCCGTTATAGGTTCCCATAAAACTTTCTCTATCGGAATCAAAACCGGCAATAGGTTTATTTACAGAAAAGAACGCATAATGATTACGTCTCTCTTTGTATTCTGTCTTATGATAAATAACAGATCCTTTTACTTCTACTTCACCCGTGTTGTAATTTCTCTGGAAGTTGGACATATCATCCTGTGCATTCCACAAACACCACTCAATAAAGGAGAACAGCTTAACCTGTTTTTTCTTTTCAGAAGTATTTTTAACAACAACCTTGTGAATCTCAACATTGGTATTCAGTGGTACAAAATAAGTTACCTCGGTTTCCACTTCTCCCCTGGAACCTGTAATCTTAGTGTATCCCATACCATGTCTACATTCGTACTTATCCAATTCTTTCTTAACCGGAGCCCAACCCGGAGACCAAACATCACCCTCATCATGGATATAGTAATACTTACCACCGCCTAAATCGAGTGGAACATTATTATAACGATATCTGGTAATTCGTCTTAATTTTGCATCCTTAAAAAATGTGTAGCCACCTGCAGTATTAGATATTAATGTAAAATACTCCTGGGAGCCAAGATAATTGATCCACGGATAGGGTGTAGTTGGGGTTGTAATAACATATTCCTTCCGCGCATCATCAAAAAAACCGTATTTCATGAAACGTCCTCCTTAAAACTATTTGTACTCTCAGTGACCATTATATTATACCTTAGAGTTCATTTCAACAAAAAACCACACAATAAAAAACAACAAAAATAATGGTAAAAATTCGTATATTATGTTTGCATTTGTTGACAAATAAATGGATATTAAATATACTATGATTAATATATCCAACAAAACGGATATTAATTTTATAATTTTGTTATAATGGGGAGGAAATAATGGAAGATAATAACACACCACAGGAACTGCAAACACCGGATATTGAACCATCCAAGGTTGAAACGGATGTTTTGAATGAATCAGCAATTCAAACGCCACAAGATGACCTTCAATTTAATAATCAAGATAGGCCTGTAATTGAAGAGAATCTAAATAAACCTAAGAAAAAACGATTTATATTATTACTTGTTGCTGCCTTAGTTTTACTATTACTTACTACAGGAACGATTACGGCATATGCTTTTAGAGATAATCTTTCGAACACAATAGCTAAGATGACTAAAAGCCCAGCTGAATATTATGCCTTCGTGGAGAAAAAAGCGATTTCAAGTGCCATTGGCCAGTACGCTCCTTATGTAAAAAATGCTTCAAAAAATACTGCATATAAAGCGAACACCGAGGTAACCTTTGATCGAGATTCCATTGATTCTCTTACGAAAAGCTCTATGAATGTAAGCCTTTCCGATCTCGAATCTCAGCTTGGCCTTAAATTTGAAAACCTTGGATTTAATGTACTTTACGGCAAAAAAGACAATATTTTAAATGAAACGTTTGGTTTTAGTTTTAATAAAACTAATCTTATAACATTGGAATGCTTAATGGATACAACCTCCAACAAAACTCTTTTACGTTTTCCCGAGTTAAGCAAAGCATATTTGAACTTAATAGATGAGAAACAAGACGTAAATAAAGTAAAGCTTCCAACACCTGCTGAAACAGTTGATTTCCTAGATCGTTATAGTAATCTCATTGTGAATAACATTTCTCAAGTTGAGGAACAAGATAATTCTGTTTACAAACTGGATACTTTATCCACTCAATGCACTAAATTAACAGTTACAATCACAAACGAAGAAGCAAAAAAAATTATTCTAGCTATCTATGATCAAGCTAAAAATGATGAATACATAATTAATTTACTTCCACTTTATGACATTTCAAAGGAAGAGTATCAATCATCCATTGATACTGCAAAAGCGGATTTAAAAAGTAGCACTGAAAAATTACTTGAGAAAAACCTCAATATGACGGTATATGTAGATAACACTGGTAACATAATTTGTCGTCAATTTGTATCACAAGATTCCAATTTAGGCTTTGGTTATGGCCTTATTACCAAATCGAGTGATACAGAATATAATCTATATGCAAATAACGAAGATGGCAATACAGTATTTAATGTTACAGGTCATCACAAGAAGGTTAATGGTGTATATAATGGCTCAGCTACATTGAAAGTAAGTGTTCCTAATGAATCTGATTTTGAAGACGTTAGCATTGATTTAAAATACGAGGATGTTAAAACAGAAACCAAAAACAATCACTCCTTCCAATATGGTACCTATTACCTTTCCTCAGCTGACTTAATGGGCCTTCAGATAACGAGCGCATTTTCAGTAAAAGATGATATTCAGAGTAATAAAACCACCTTTAAGTTGGGAACAACTAAGTTAGCTACTCTTGATACCACTGTTGAATCTATTAATGATTACAAACCATCAATGCCAGCAAAAGATGCAGAAACCTACAACATGTCGGATATTGAAAAATATTATTCAACCATCGACATAAATGCATATATCAGTAGTCTCTCTGAAAAATTAGGCATTGATATTGAATCACTTTTAAACAATAGCATGCTTGGTTTGAATGGTTCTTCAGAAGGTTATTCAGATGATTATTCGGATGATTATTCGGACGAAGATTCTACCTATTAATAAAACATAATTTTGTAGCCTAATACAGATTAAATATGCTGCTTCTAAACCATGATCTTGACGGACTGATTTAGAAGTAGCTTTTTTTGATTTTTTTTATTACTATTTTATAAGTTATATTATTTTTTATAAATGGTACTAATTCAAATAAAATATTTTAATTTTTGTTAGTCATATTAATTTTTTATAGATATTTTATATTTGGTTTCTATGCGAATTAGCAATATTATGTTAAACTAATACAAGAATAAAACAGATGAATTGTATTCAATAATTCACGAAGAAATTAGAGAGGTTCTACCATGATAAAACAGACTAAACTGGATGATGATGCTTTTCTGTATCAACCCCGAAAAGAACAAACAGAGAGACAAAAGTTGAAGGACATGTCTTTCCGTAAAAAAATTGAATATTTGACTGAATACTATAAATTTCATGCAATGGTGACTATAGTAGTTATTGCAGTTATAGTTTATATCGTTAATGCTTTGATTAATCCCGCTAGTACAACTCGGTTTTATGCAGCTATAATTAACAATCCCATAGACGAGAAGGTTATTGAGCAATACAATACTGATTTTACAAAATATCTCAATCTGGATCCTGAGAAGGAAAAAGTAGATTTAAATACGTCATATAATTATAGCTCCAAAGATTTAGTTACTGAAAATCTTAGACAAATATTAATCACCCGTATTCAAGCAAACCAAATTGATGTAATTATTGCACCAGAATCAGAATTTAAAAGCCTTGCCTATGCTGGAGCCTTTTCAAAGCTTTCTGATCAACTTCCCACTGACATTTATAGTTCCCTTACTGATAAGTTCTATTTATCCAATACCGAGTCTAATGCGGAACAGACCCCTTATGGTATTTATTTAGCAGACACCAAGTTATTTAAAGATAACAAGAAAAATTCGGAACGCTATATTATTGGAATTCTTGCAAATTCACATCACACAGATAATTCTATTGAATTTGTACGTTATTTATTTAAAGATAGCAAATGATGTCGCCATATGATGAGATCATAAGTAAATTTAATTACTAAGATTGTTTTCTGATTAATCAAGCAATCACAATATAAAATTATATTAAAATAATGTTTCATATTAAATTGTTTTACAGACGCATAAAAACAGGAGCCATAAGGCTCCTGCTTTTTGCGTTAATTACTTAATTAATAGCACGTTTACTGTTCAGATATCACTCAGTCAATTAATTAATTTATATATTTATATCTCAGTTTATCATGCAATTTTTCTCTGATTATATTACTTAGCAAATTCTTGATTTATTGTTCTATTTATCTCTGAATATATTACTTAATTTATTACTTATACTATTGTAACTTTAGTCTTATGCCTCATTTCACTTTATCTTTAGGCAAATAAAGCTACTACTAAACCTATTTCTCAGTAATATAACCCTGTGCTTTTAATAGCTCTGCTATCAGAACTGCACCTCCTGCTGCACCACGAACAGTATTGTGAGATAAACCAACGAATTTATAATCAAATACATTATCCTCGCGAAGTCTACCAAAGCAAACTCCCATACCATTCTCATAATCTCTGTCCAGATTAGCCTGAGGGCGATTATCTTCTTCGAAGTACTTAATAAACTGCTTTGGAGCACTTGGTAATTCAAGCTCCTGAGGGATTCCTTTGAATTCACCCCAAGCCTTTAAAATTTCTTCTTTGGAAGGTTTCTTTTCAAAATTTACAAACACTGCAGCAGTATGACCATCTGTAACAGGAACACGAAGACACTGTGTAGTGATAACCGGTAACTCTGCCTTCACAATCTTACCATCAACCACGTTACCCCAGATACGTAATGGCTCTTGTTCACTCTTCTCTTCTTCACCGCCGATATAAGGAATAACATTATCTAACATCTCCGGCCAATCAGCAAAGTTCTTACCTGCACCGGAAATAGCCTGGTAAGTCGTAGCAACAACTAACTTCGGACCAAAATCCTTTAATGCATGTAATGCTGGTGTATAACTTTGGATGGAGCAATTTGGTTTAACTACAATAAATCCTTTTTTCGTACCAAGACGTGCCTTCTGTGCTGCGATTACTTCAAGATGTTCAGGATTAATCTCCGGAACTACCATCGGTACATCCGGTGTCCATCTGTGAGCACTGTTATTTGATACAACCGGTGTCTCACTCTTAGCATATGCTTCTTCTATAGCTTTAATTTCCTCTTTGGACATATCTACAGCACTAAAAACAAAATCAACACCTGCGCTGACTTCATCAACTTCATTTACGTTCTTTACAATAAGCTTCTTTACACTATCCGGCATAGGTGTAGTCATCTTCCAACGGTTTCCTACTGCTTCTTCATATGTTTTTCCAGCACTTCTAGGACTCGCTGCAACTGTAACTACTTCGAACCAAGGATGATTTTCCAATAAAGCTATAAAACGCTGTCCAACCATTCCAGTTCCACCAAGGATACCCACTCTTAATTTACTCATTCCAATTCCTCCAATATTGTTCTTGTATGGCATACATTTGTCTTTCTCGTAAATAATACTATAACTCAATTTCCAAAAAAATCAACATTTTTTTATATTTATCCAAATATTTGTTACTATTATATAATATATATTCAATTCGGGTTCACGCTTTGGTTATTTTTCATTGTGAATTTGGTAATTTTCTAGTAGTTGGAACAAGTCTTCAAGGTTTTCTATTTCATTTACGCTATTTCGAAACCTTGCAGAACCGGGATATCCCGTCATATACCATGCAACATGCTTTCTCATCTCACGAAATCCGATAAATTCTCCTTTAAACTTCACCAATAACTCTGCGTGACGGACAATCATATCTCTTACTTCGGAAAAAGGCGGTCTGGGTAATAGTATCCCCTCTTCGAGATATGCTTTAATATGCTCAAAGATCCATGGGTTCCCCCTTGTCCCTCTTGCTATCATTAACCCGTCACAACCGGTTTCCTTAAGCATTCTCTTTGCATCCTGGGGAGTAAAAATATCTCCACTACCAATGACCGGAATCGTCACTGCTTCCTTTACCTTTCGAATCACTTCCCAGTCTGCAACACCACTATAGAATTGTTCCCTCGTTCTTGCATGAACTGCTATGGCGGCAGCACCATTTTCTTCTGCAATCTTTGCTACTTCTACCGCATTCTCTTCTTGAAAACCTTTACGAATTTTGACCGTAACTGGTTTACTATAGTCACGAGATACCTTCCTAACAATTTCTCCGATTCGTTTTGGATCTTTCATTAAGGCGGAGCCTTCTCCATTGTTGACTACCTTTGGAACAGGACATCCCATATTAATATCCAATATATCAAAATTCCTATGCTCAATTTGTCTTGCCGTATTCTTTAGAATGTCTGGGTCACATCCAAACAATTGCAAGGAAGCAGGACGTTCCTCCTCTGCAACCTCTAAAAGATTTTCTGTATTCTTATTATTATACTGAACACCTTTGGCACTTACCATTTCAGTGTAAACCAGATCAGCACCTTTTTCTTTACATAGTATTCGAAATGGCAGGTCGGTTACTCCTGCCATGGGTCCTAAAACCAATTTTCCATTAATCTGTACATTACCTATATTAAAACTCATACTTACCTCAATTCCAATGATAGCATTCTGCGCATTTTAAGATGTGCCAAGAATAAATTGGCACATCTTAATCGTGTGATAATTATATTTACATATGCACCTATTTGGTATGATTATTTTTATCTGTAATAATTTTCAAACCCTTAAGAGTTAGATTAACATCATAAACCTCTATAACATCCGTTGCATCTGATATTATCTTGCCTAACCCACCTGTTGCTACAACTTTATAATTAACTACACCTGATTCTTTGAGCATTCTCTTTACAATGTACTCAGTCTGACCAATACAACCATAGACCAAACCAGCCTGCATACTAGTCACAGTATCTTTAGCCAATATCGTATCGGGCTTTGCAATTTCGATTTCAGGAAGCTTAGCCGTATCATTCCACAGCGCATTCGCTGAAATACGCAAACCAGGGCAGGTAACTCCTGCAATGAAGGAACCGTCCTCAGTAATTAAGTCATAAGTAATGGCTGTTCCAAAATCAATAACAAGTACTGGCCCACCATAGATTTCATATGCTGCGACAGCATCTACTACTCTATCTGCTCCAACTTCTTTCGGATTACTTGTAGCAATCTTAATGCCTGTTTTGGTGCCGCTTCCTACGATAAGTGGTGTAATTCCCAAATATTTAATAATACCAGATGTTAATGAGTACATAATCTTTGGAACCACTGAAGCAATTGTTACCTCTTTTATATCTTTTGTATTAATATTTCTAGCAACCAAAAGGTTGCAAATCAATAAGCCAAACTCATCTGATGTTCTGGCTGTATTGGTGGTTAAGCGAAAGGTAGTTATTAATTTTATATCTTCAAATACACCTAACGTTATGTTCGTATTTCCTACATCAATTACTAGTAACATGTTTTCACCGTGCCCTTCAACGTCTTATATATGCTGGGATGCATCCTCTCCCAAAAAAAACACTTTATAATAAAGCTCCAATGCCTCAAGCAGTTCTGATTTTTCTCTCTGCAATTGCTTTATTTTCAAAATGCTTCCTATCTCATCATACAAATAATCGCTTTCATCGGAATTCACTTGAAATATTAATGTCCCATCCTCTTCATACTCTAAAGTAAGAATACCACCGATATCTTCTGTGAATAAAACACACATTATTTTTAATTCCTGTATGATTTGCTCCGGTAATGCTTTAAAATCATCACTAATCCAGAACTTTTTATTATAAGCACTGCTGGCACACAAAATCACATTATCCTGGTACATAGTTCAAACTCCTCTATTCTTACATTCTGTCTATATATTACCCAAAGTTGCTACCATGACAGCCTTTATTGTATGCATACGGTTTTCAGCCTGATCAAATACCACATCTGCAAAACGTTCAAATAATTCCTCACTAACTTCTTTCCCTTTTACAGCGGGAAGACAGTGCAAGAAAATCGTACTATCTTTTTTAGAATGGGCAATGAATGCATCATTAACCTGATATGGTTTTAATAAAGCAATACGTTCAACTGCCAAATCTTCTTCACCCATGGAACACCATACATCTGTGTAAACTGCATCCGCTCCTTCCATAGAATCAGGTGAATCTGAAATTACAATTTCACTTGAAAATATCTTTGCGTATTCTTGGCACTGTTCTATCAATTCTTGTTCCGGCCATAATTCCTTTGGAGCAAGTATTGTAAAATCAATACCCATTTTAGCAGAACCTATCATTAAGCTATTCGCCATGTTGTTACGTCCATCTCCGACATAAACCAATTTGAGCCCCTTAAGCTTACCAAACTGCTCTTTTAATGTCAAGAAGTCAGCAAGAATTTGTGTTGGATGATCCGCGTCTGTTAATCCGTTCCATACCGGTACTCCACTGTATTTCGCTAGCTTTTCCACTGTATCTTGTGCGAAACCACGAAACTCAATACCATCAAACATTCTTCCAAGTACTCGTGCTGTGTCCTCCACACTTTCCTTATGTCCTAACTGGATATCATTTTTACCTAGGTATTCTGGATGAGCTCCCTCATCTACACATCCAATTGTAAATGCGCAACGTGTTCTGGTAGATGGTTTTTCAAAAATCAGCGCAATATTTTTACCCTTTAGACTATTACCAGTAATACCTTGCTTCTTTTTAGCTTTTAGGTCTGCTGCCAGTTCTAATAAATATTCTATCTCCTCAGGTGAATAATCCTTTAATGTTAATAAACTTCTTCCCTTTAAATTCATGTTATCCTCCAATTCTTTGCAAAGCGGAATATGCATAAGCAAACTTTATATTTATACTAAATTAATGTTTATTTATACATTATTCCAATTGAAGGAAAATGTCAAGTAAAATGTCTAGCCAAATTATTCTTATTATACCAGAACGAAACATTCTTATATGACAGTTAAAACATTCTTAAGTATTAACAGGTCGATTTTTATTTTTAATGATAGACATACACAATTCAAGAATCGAGTCGGTATTAACTTCAGTAATGAACTTTTCAATATATTTTTTATACATAATGGAGCAAAAATCATTTTCCGCGTAAATTTTGTATTTTGGAACCCTTAATTTTCGCGCTCCATATTCCATAATCGCATAATAAAGATTTTCATATTTCCAGTTCTTCCCCAACTTATATGAAAGTGCAAGCTGTGGAAATACCTCCTCTACACACTTACGAAATATCGATTTATTATTTAAGCTTTCGGGTTTATTCGTAGGCATCAACCCCTTTAAAACTTCTTCCGGCAGTTGCAGTAATGTGTCTAAATAATCCTTTTCTTCCTTTGAAGATTCAATATAATAGTCATTACCGCAAAGTGGTCTAAGGGTTCTCATTGCGTCATAATACCCCAGGGTAATATTTCTAATTGCTTTTTTACGATTAAATTCCAGAACATTGCACAGTTGTACTTTAGGTGCTATATATATAACATTTACATCATCCGGAATTTTAATCTTCTTCTCAACTCCAATACCAAAGATTCGGATAACAATTATGTTTTTATATCCTCGGTTAATTAACATATCAATTGGCACATTATTAGCCAATCCACCATCTAAGCATAATTTGCCTTTCAGTTTTTCATTTTTAAAGAGTGGAAAGCTGGCACTGGCCATCAAATAGTCCTTTAGATATCCCTCTTCGGCCTCTTTTGCTACAATCTCTAACTCCTTCATATTGCTGACATTAAAGGTTCCCAGGTAAAATTCTATATCTGATTCCTTAATCTTTTTTTCATCCACTAACTCTTCCATTAATTGTCGTAAAGGAGTAACATCTATCCCCCCGCCTACAAAAAATTTTCTGCTTTGTTTCCCAACTGCTTGTAAGCTCATATCTTTAAATCTGCCTTGCATTAGCTTCTCCATCTCATTATCGTCTACACTCATAATACTGGAGTAACTAATATTCTTCCATATATCCACTGCACGATCATAATCACCCATGCAAATTAATGCTCCATTTAAAGCTCCAACAGAAACTCCTGAAACTGCTTTTATTTTTACCCCATATTCAACCAAAGCCTTCCAAACGCCTATTTGATAAGCTCCTTTTGCTCCTCCCCCTTCTAAAACAATTCCGTATTCTTTCGTAAAATCAAAACTATCTTGGTACATACCCTCCACCCCCAGTTTTTTTACTTACAACAGTTCAACTTTTTGGTTCTGATAATTAAGATTGACAGAAAGCTGTCATAACCGATTTCTTCTTCGTTTATGGCAGCTTTCTAATATCGTTGGTATTATATTATGTCATTAATGTGTTATATATTGTGCAATCAGGTTTTGATCTAAAATCTGCTTTGATGTCTTTTTTAGAAGCAATGCTTTCTCATAGTCATCTTTGTATAATGACGCATCTACTTGCTCATTTGTTCCTATCTTCCACGCTCTGCTTCCCTCAAAGATTCCACCTCTAGATATCTGAAATATAATATCATTGGTTGCAAAGGAACCCCCAAACAAGTATGAGGTAAACGCAACAAATCCTTGTTTTGCATTCGTCAAATCTTGACCCATTACAAATGTATCATCATAGGGAACTCCCATAATATTTGCAATGGTTGGCAAAAAGTCAATCTGTCCACCTGTTGTACTAATTGTTTCCTTTACACCGCTTCCGGGCACATGAATAATCAAAGGAACCTTTAACATTTCATCATAATCATAGGTTCTTCCAATAAATTCATCAACACGATAGCGCACATCCTCCATGCCACAATTCATACCGTGATGGTCACCATATAACGCTATAACTGTATTATCATAAAGTCCTACAGCCTTCAAATCATCAATGAATTGACCAATTGCTTCATCAGTATAATGAACTGTCTCCAAATAATCTCCGAACTTTGTTTTCTGATCTTTCTCAGCTAATTTAAGAGTTCTATATTTCTCATCTAATACAAATGGATGATGATCTGATAAAGTAATCGAAAACGCAAAGAAAGGTCCTGTCTGCTTTTTAATGATTGGAATAAGCTGTTTAAACATCGATTTATCTGAAATTCCCATTCCGATAATCTCGTCCTGATTCATATCCTCCATGCTATAAAATTCCTGAAAGCCCTCTTTTGGATATACATACTCTCTATTCCAGAACTTACCCTCAAATCCATGCATAGCAAAAGAGTAATAACCGTTCTGCCTCATAATCCAAGGTAAACCATTATATGTATTATCCTGATAAAGACGATAACATTCTCCATCGATAACGGGATAAAGGCTATTTAAACTAGAGAACTCAGCATCTGCTGTATTTCCTTTCCCAATATTAGAGTAAAAACGATTATAATAAACAGAATCTTTCTCCAAAAGACGATTCATATTCGGCGTAATCTCTTGACCTTCATAAGTTGCACCTATTAACATATTTTGAACTGCTTCTAATTGAATAACAATTAAATTCTTTCCTTTACCAATCCCGTTATATTTTTTTGTTTCCGTTTTTGGTACATCCTGACTTAAAACCTGGATGATTTGATCTTGGCTCATCTCGTCTTTTACAATATTATCAGATATCGTCTCACAGACATCATTAATATGATTTGTAAAAAATTCTGTCGAACTTACACGTTCAAAGGCTGTAGAATGAAATGGATTTGCAATAAATGAGGCAAAAATAATGGTTACCACGCAAAATACATATTTAAACTTTTTCCATGGAAATAATCTTTGAATATTTTCCCTGGTCGCTTTCTTTTTAAAGGTATAATAGGCAAACGGAATGTCCACAAACAACAAAAAGCTTGCCGGTATTAATGTTGCTAAAAAGCTCTTTGGGACTGCTGCCACACTTTTAGCCTGCCAAAGTTGCTTAATTGATACCGTTTGATTATAATAATTATAATACATCGTATCCGAAAACATTAATAAACTAAACAAGAAGTAAACAACTATAAAAACAATTTGTTTTTTCTTCATAGCTGATCTTCCAAACAAAATAAAAATGGTTGCCCATACAATTAAACTAACAATTATTAAAACAACTTCCATATTTGTAACACGAATAAGTGAGTAATAAACCATCATCTTAAGTACAAACAAAAATGCTATAAAATATGGCGATGTAAAAATTTCTTTTAACCTTTTCATACTATCCCCCATTAAGACATCAAAAAAACATGTCATAAATCTATGAATTAACTAGAAATATAATATACCATTGATAATTCAATATCAAGGTTAAATTTCATAAATTTTTCTTAATTTACTGAACATCTGAAGCTACTTCAGTAACAATTACTTTCGTTCCAGTTATTCCTTGAATTCTGACTGTTGTATCTTTTTTAAGTATACTTCCATCTAGTGACCTTGCAGACCATTCCTGTCCATCCACATTAACCTGACCTACCCCGTTCATATTATCAACTTCTATGATAACGACCGCAATTTTACCAATTACACCTTCGTATTCTGTACTTGTTCTAGTTGAGTTCAGTTGCTTCATTACAACTGGCCTCGTGAAATATAAAAGAGCCAAGGAAACTGCCAAAAATACTATAATCTCCAATATAAGATTATCATAATATAATGACAGAATAAACGCTGCAACAGCACCTCCCGCGAACCAGATTGTGGTAATTCCCAAGGTTAGAATTTCGATAAATATTAGTATTGCAAGTATAATAATCCAGTATATCGAATTCATAATCAGCCCTCCCATCTCAAGTACATATAAGTTTCCTAGATATTCCCTATTTGTACTTATATTTTATACAATATATTAATTGAGCGCAAGAGGACCTTAACTTTTCTAATTAGATTTTAATCTTTTCTGGAACAGATTCATTTAAAATTTCTCTAGAACAGATTGTATTGTTCTCACCTTAAAAAGTATAAATACTATTATGCAAAATCCAATACAATATTTATTAATAAAAATAGTACATTCTATATTTCTAACGTATTCAAATGAAATCAAATACATTACTCAAATACCATTATCTCATATAACACATATTTTTACAAATAAAAAGACATGCTCAATTTGAATTCTCCTCAAATTGTTAAATTTAATACAAGGCCTTCTTACTCTTATACGTTTTAATTATTGCAATTCCAAGCAGCGGATCCATTTATCTATTTACTTCTTTGGCGAAAAGCCTCATACATTAATATTGCAGCTGCTACCCCAGCATTTAGTGATTCCACCTTACCACACATCGGAATTCTGATAAGAACATCTGCCATGTCGGATGTTTGTGCACTTAAACCATTTGCCTCATTTCCAATCATAATTGCACATTTCTTGCAAAAACAATCTTGTGTATCATATGGTATCCCATGAAGATGGGCAGCAAACAAAGTTACTCCCTGTCCTTTCAGCTTTATTAATGTATCCTTGAAATTTTCCGCCTGGTAAAAAGGCACTCTGTAAATGGATCCCATTGTAGCTCGGATTACTTTCGGATTATATATATCTACGGTTGATGCGTTAAATATAACCCCTGTTATTCCTGCACCTTCAGCTGTTCGTAACATCGTTCCTAGATTACCTGGATCTCTCACATCTTCAAGGACTAACAGACAAGCATCTGGCTTCTCCAACATATGATCCAAACTGTATGTTACCTGCTTAACGGTTCCCATGATACCTTGTGGTGTCTTTGTTTCCGATATCTCTTGAAAAACGGAATCCGTAATCACTTCAAACTCAATATCTTCAAAATAATTGGGATCCTCGTGACTTTTCTCCTGATAAAAGCTTTCTGATACGTAAGCCTTCTGTAGAATATTCCCATTCTTAGCTTCCTCGAACATCTTTAACCCTTCAATTACAAAGACACCTTGCTCTTTTCTAGCTTTTGACTTCTTCTGTAACAGGTTTAAATTCTTCACTTGTGCGTTGGACGTACTGCTTATCACACTCTTAGGCTTCAAAGTAGCCCTCCTTTTAAATTTATATAGTATTGATTAATCGATTATACTTAATTAATCTTCATCATCTAATATGTCTTTAAATACAAATACCCTACTGATACTACCAGCCGTCCATGACGGATTCTAATTTACCTAGGATAATCTCATTTCTAGCAGCTTTTGTTGATCTTCTATTATATTAAATCCTGTGAAAACATCTGTCAAATAAAATCAATTTTGCATCTCTTAGCATTACAATAAAATTAATTTTGCATCTCTTAGCATTACAATAAAATTATTTTAATTCTATCGTAGAATAATTGCTGCTTCTATTAATATTTGAAATGGATACATTTTCATTTGTTATATTTGCAATAGTTTATTTGCAATCGTTACATTTACAATAAATGCATTTACAATAGTTACATTTACAATATTTACATTTACAATTGTTACATTTACAATAGTTACATTTAAATGTAATATATGTCATTATTGTTGCATTTTAATATAATAGCAATTATACTAAAATTCGACATTTATTTATAATAATAGGGAGGACTATAATAAAATGAAAAAAGAATTGTCGAACTTTGCGGAGCAGAATAATTTGACTTATGATGCTTCTTCCAAAGTATTATACGGAGACTATAATGGCTGCCACATAGTAGTAAAAGAGGATACAAGAAAATGGTATGATTATTTATATGCATCATCCAATATTAAATGGAGATATTATTTTACTATTCCAGCAAGAGCGTCTGTAGAAACTCCGGAAGGATCTATGCACTATTTCATTAATAATCTTTTAGAAGACAAAAAGGTTGTAAAAGCTGCCTCTTATGATGGAATCGTCCTTAAATTAGAAGTTGCTATGTCTTCAAAGGCTAAAAATCTAATAAATCTTGATAAAATATTCAAGAAAGTTAGTAGCTTTATTACGGAAAATGCTTATTACCCTTGTTGTGAACTTTGTGGTGAGTATACAGAAACCTCAGTATATACCATTAATGATATTACTATATGTGGATGTAGCGATTGCTATAATCACACCATATCATCTTTAGAAGAAAAACATGAAGCAGCAAAAAACAAACCAGGAAATATTATTACAGGACTCGTTGGCGCATTTATTGGATCTTTAATCGGTGTTGCCCTATGGGTTGCTGTATTCGCTTTAGGCTATATCGCTGCATTATGTGGGTTTGTCTTGGCAATAACTATAATAAAAGGATATGAATTATTTGGAGGAAAGCTTAATGCTTTGGGAATTTTCTCAACCATTATGTTAACGTTAATTATGGTTTATGTTGCAACCTACTTATCCTATGGGTATTCCATTTATGATACCTTCAAAGAAACCGATAACATTGACATATTTACTGCAATTCGATCCGTAAATCGATTTTTAAAAGAATTCCCAGAATTCGCAAATTCATTTCATAGTGACTTATTCTTAGGTTATGTGTTTACGACTATCGGTACTGTGACAACTTTTATTACAGCATATAAAAAAAGCAACGCTGTCTACAGCGCCAAAAAAATATAGTATACATAATACCCTTATAGATTTAAGAAGCTGGCGCAGAGCGACAATCAATAAGTAATGAACCTTACTTATTGATTGTCGCTTTGCGCCAGCTTCTTGATTATAACATAGCAGCTACCTTGGTCGTAAGCCGACTAAGATTTTACTCTTGATTCATATTGCTTAACTTAGCAGATTGATCAGCTGCAATCAAACTATCAATAATCTCTTGTAAATCACCATTTAAAATACCATCTATCTGGTGAATTGTAAGTTTTATTCTATGATCTGTTACACGTCCCTGTGGGAAATTATACGTTCTAATCTTCTCAGAACGATCACCCGTACCAATCTGACTCTTTCTTGACTCCGCTTCAGCATTCTGCGCTTTTTCTAATTCCAAATCATAAAGCTTGGAACGTAAAACACGGATTGCTTTATCCTTGTTCTTTAACTGAGATTTCTCGTCCTGACAGGATATAACAATACCTGATGGAATATGGGTTAATCGAACCGCAGAGTCCGTAGTATTAACACACTGACCGCCATTACCTGAGGAACGAAATACGTCAAACTTACAATCATTTAAGTCCAATGCTACGTCTACTTCTTCTGCTTCCGGCATAATCGCAACCGTTGCAGTTGAAGTATGGATTCTACCACCGGATTCCGTAACTGGTACACGTTGAACACGATGAACGCCACTTTCGTATTTGAGTTTTGAATAAGCACCTTGGCCGTTAATCATAAATACAACTTCTTTAAAGCCGCCTATACCATTCTCATTCACATTCATCATATCAATCTTCCAACGGTTACGCTCAGCATACATCACATACATACGATATAACTGAGCCGCAAATAATGCAGCTTCATCACCACCAGCGCCACCTCGAATTTCAACAATAACGCTTTTATCATCATTGGGATCCTTCGGAAGAAGTAATATTTTAAGTTCTTCTTCAATTTTAATAATGTTGGCCTTGCAAGCATTCAATTCTTCCTTTGCAAGATCCCTAATTTCTTCGTCTGTTTCCTCTTCCAGCATCAACAAACTTTCTTCCATGCCATTCTGGGTTTCTTTGTATTCTTTGTATTTCTCTACAATATCACTTAAGTCCGCATGTTCTTTTCTTAATTTTCTGTATCTATTTTGATCATTCATGATATCAGGATTCATCATCTCTTCTTCCAGTTCTTGATAACGAATCAAAATATCTTCCAACTTATCAAACATACTAATAATTCCTCCAAACTAATTACGGTTTCCTAGCAGATACCACTCTATCCAAACCGCTCAAATCCTTTTTAACTTTAATATCAACAAATCCTTCCCGACTAAGAATTTGACTAACGGCATCGCCCTGATCATGACCAATCTCATAATAGACAATACCGCCGCGACGAAGATATTGATTAAGGCCTACTGTAATCTTACGATAAAAATATAGCCCATCCTTACTTCCATCTAATGCGATAAAGGGTTCATGGTTCTTTACCTCGGGCATTAATTCATCTATAATATCAGTCGGAATGTAAGGCGGATTCGATATAACGACATCAAAACTTCCTTCGACCTGATCGTATAAATCACTTTGTATTAATTCAAGCTCTACCTTATGCTTAGCTGCATTCTTAGTAGCAACCACCAACGCTTTGTCGGATATATCAACTCCAACCGCCTTTGAAGGATTACCAAGTTTACATATACTGATTATAATACAACCGGAGCCAGTACACATATCAAGTATAGACTTACCATCACAATGTTTTAAGACCTCTTCTACAAGCGTTTCTGTATCTTGCCTTGGTATTAATACATCTGGTGTTACTTCAAACTCTAACCCCATAAATTCCTGTACTCCAGTAATATGCTGCAAAGGAATATGCTTTGTGCGAAGCTCCACCAATTGATTAAATTCGATCGTTCTTGCTTCATCTGCAACCTTCGCCTGATTAAGCAAATAATCTGTCCTGCTTATCTGAAAAACATGGGATAACAGATACCATGCATCTACATCGGCATCTACTATCTCATGTTCTTTAAAAGTCTTTCGTGCTGCGTTTACTAATTCCTTGTAAGTGCTCATTCAAATTCCTCATGTAGTCACGGCTACCACTTACTTGCCATGTGCTACCTTATTTGTTTCATCATCAAAAAATTTATCTAATGCCTTTAAGATTTCGTCATCCTCTTCCTCTTCTCTAGAAGGCTTTACAGGAGGATGAACAGAAATCGGTCTATTTGAAGTGTTACTTTTAACTGCTTTTTCACTCTTTGCTTTGTTTTTTGTCTCGGAAGACTTAAGATTCGATGTCGCATCCACTTTTACTTCTTCAATTGCTTCTGCTTTAATTTCTACTTGCGCTTGCGATTTAACAGTTTTTTTAACAGCATTTTTAGCTTCAGTTAGCACTTCGGCTTTTACTTCCGCATTTACTTCAGTTTTAACTTCCGCTTTCGCTTTTGGTTTGACTGGCGCTTTCGTTTTTGCTTTCACTTCCGCTTTGAGTTCTGTTTTAGCTTCAACTCCGGATTCATCTTCAACTACTGGTTTAATTGCTGGTTTAATTTCCTTCTCAGCCTTCACCGTTGTTTTTTTGGTGTTTTTCTCTGAAGTCACTGCCTTCTTAGTTTCCTTCTTAGTTTCCTTATCCAACTCCAAGAAAGTTCTCCAATCAAACACAGCATCAACGGACTGAATAGCCACTTCTATCATAGAATCATCTGGTTCTTTCGTAGTTAACCCTTGCATCCAAAGTCCTGGCTTACTTATGATTTCAACAACTTTACTCTCATTCCTACCAGCCAAACGGATAAACTCATAAGATACACCTGCTATAAAAGGAACAAATACAATTCTTGATATAATCTTCCATAACAAATCCTGCGTTGGAACAAGCATAAAGAACACTAAACTGATCAATATAACAAGTAAAGTAAAGCTAGTGCCACAACGTTTATGTTCTTTCGACTGACGTCTAACATTCTCAACGGTAAGCTCATAACCATGTTCTATACAATTAATGGTTTTGTGCTCTGCTCCATGGAACATAAACACTCTTTTTATCTCATTCATTCTAGATGCCAAATATACATATCCGATAAATATACAAAAACGAATGATACCTTCAAAAAAGTTAATAAGAGCATAATTCTTGGTAAAATTTTTAAATATACTTGCTAAAAATACTGGCAATACCATAAAAAGGCCAATTGATAAAACAATCGATAATAATACTGCAGAAAGCATCATTAATGCATTTGCCTTATCCTCTTTTTTGCTATCCTCAGCGTTCAGGGATTTTATTTCTGTATTCGTGGCTGAGAGTTCATCGATTTCAACTTCTTGCGTATCATTGTTTGCATTTTTTCTATTTTTTTTCTTTGCCTTTTCTTTCTTTTTTAAATCCTCTTCTTCTTCAAAAAAACTGGCAGAGAAATTAAGAACCTTGATACCTAAAACTAACGAATCAACAAAAGCCAGTATTCCACGGAAAACCGGAAGCTTAAATAATTTCAACTTGTCAGAAAAATCTTTATGCGTACACTTTTCAACTACTATTTCATTATTTGGCTTACGGACTGCTACGGCGTATACGTCCTTGTTCTTCATCATAACGCCTTCCATGACAGCCATGCCCCCAACACCTGATGGTTTCATTCTTTCACCTGAACCTTTCTCAATTGCAAGTCTTCCCCAGGCTTGCCTGTTTATCACGCTACTTATCCCTTTTACCCTATTCAAGTCTCCTTAATCAAAACTGTTTCATTTTACAGCTATCACTTGTGGTCATTCGCAAAGTTAAATTATATAACTAATTTCTACTGCAATTTTGTTCCTATTTAAAAATAGGCTGAGGAGTAAACCTCAACCCGATTTTTAACATATCAATTTGATTCGTAGTATGTTATACCAATAGTATAACACTAGTTTTATCAAGCTTATGATGCTTAATAGAATTACTTCTATTATTTATTACCTAAACCATACTTACGGTTGAACTTATCAATTGCTCCACGGGCAGTAGCAGCTTTCTGCTGACCTGTGTAGAAAGAATGACACTTAGAACAAATTTCTACGTGGATATCTTCCTTTGTGGATCCTGTTACAAATTCGTTACCGCAGTTGCAAACAACTTTAGCCTGATGATATTTGGGATGGATTCCTTCTTTCATGTTTTCACCTCTTCACATTCAAAACATATAATTGATTAATATCAATCTAATAAACAGCTCTTAAATTATAGCATAGGATTATAACGAATGCAATACCTAAAAAAATCAAGCTACCCGACTATTTTCGTCTTTTTAATTATCTCAATAAATTCATTATTCGATTTTGTTCTAAAGAACATATCAATAATACGCTCCAAAGCCTCATCCGATTTCATCCCACTTAACGCTTTACGCATCAAATAGGTTGCTTCCATCTCTGGTTGACTAAGTAATAGGTCATCTCTTCTGGTGCTTGATCTCTGTAAATCAATCGCTGGGAAGATACGTTTTTCTGACAAACTACGATCAAGTACAAGCTCCATATTACCGGTTCCCTTGAATTCTTCAAAAACTACATCATCCATTCTACTGCCTGTCTCAACTAATGCAGTAGCTAGAATCGTTAAGCTACCTCCCTCACGCATGTTTCTAGCAGCGCCGAAAAACTTCTTCGGCATATGGAGAGCCGCTGGATCCAAACCGCCGGATAAGGTTCTACCACTCGGTTGAACGGTCAGATTATATGCTCTTGCAAGTCTAGTTATACTATCTAATAGTATAAATACATCTTCTTTATGTTCTACGAGACGTTTTGCTCGTTCAATAACCATCTCGGATACACGCTTATGATTATCCGGAAGTTCATCAAAGGTGGAATAGATAACTTCAACATTCTTACCCTCAATTGATTCCTTAATATCGGTCACTTCCTCTGGACGCTCATCGATTAATAAAATAATCAACTTCATATCCGGGTGATTCCTAGTAACAGCTTTTGCAATCTGCTTTAACAGCGTTGTCTTACCAGCCTTAGGTTGTGAAACAATCATTCCTCTCTGTCCTTTACCAATTGGCGAGATTAAATCCACCATTCTCATCGACACCCCTGTTCCTGGAGTTTCCAAATGAATTCGGTTATTCGGAAAAATTGGTGTAAGGTCTTCAAATCTCTTACGCTTTTGTGCTTCATTCGGATGAAAACCGTTAACTGACTTAATATATAATAATGCACTGAATTTTTCACTTTGAGTTCTAACTCTTGTGTTACCAGATACAATATCTCCTGTTTTTAAATTAAATCTTCGAATTTGTGCAGGAGAAACATAAACATCATTCTCACCTGGCAGATAATTATTACAACGAATAAAACCATAGCCATCCGGTAGAACTTCCAAAATTCCAACCTTTGTTTCTCCACTATCTAGCTGTTCCATCTCATTATGCTGTGTCGGTGTTGTTCTTCTTTCTTCCTTACCTGGTGCCATATCTAGCTGTGTTTGCTCAGATTTTGTTTCAATTTGGTTTACTTCAGACGGTTTGATATCTGCAACTTTCACCTCAACCTGTTTTGTCTCAACCGGATTTACTTCAACTGGTTTTACTTCAACTGGTTTTGATTTTATCAGCTTTACTTCTGAGCTGATTTGCTTATCAACACTTGCATCGGAATCCACCTTTATTAAACTCTCTATCAAGTCGCCCTTCTTAAGTGAAGTAATATTTTTAAGACCTTTTTCTTTCGCCAGCTCCCTTAAGTTTGCAAGAGTCATTGAATCATACTGATTACCCATATATTAGCTCCTTTGGTTTTAATTGGATTCTCTTACGGAAATTGATATAGAGATGATTTAGAAATTGTTTTAGAAAAAATCCAAAGATTATCCTTGACTATGCCTTTAATTATACAACAAGCTTGCTAGAAAGAAAAGCATTTTCTTCTAGGCCGTCCATCCTAAATTTCCTGTCATATCTACTATTTTCAACATTTTCTGCTTATTTTGAAGTGATTTGTAGGCTTGATTTACCTAATTCATAGTGATATTATTACTTTAACTATTTACCTAGATGGAGGATAACATGAATATTAATGAACAGGCGTTAAAAATGCACGAAAGTTGGTGTGGCAAATTAGAAACCGTTTCCAAGTGTGAAGTAAAATCAAGAGAAGATTTAGCTGTAGCCTATACTCCGGGTGTTGCGGAACCTTGTAGGGTAATTGCAAAGGATAAAGAAGCAGCTTATAAATACACAATTAAAGCAAATACGATTGCTGTCATTTCTGACGGTAGTGCTGTTCTCGGTTTAGGTAATATCGGGCCTTATGCAGCTATGCCTGTTATGGAGGGAAAAGCTGTACTTTTTAAAGACTTTGGCGGCGTAAATGCCTTCCCCATCTGTCTGGATACACAAGATACAGAGGAAATCATCAAAACCATTGTAAACATTGCCCCTGCCTTTGGAGGTATAAATCTTGAAGACATCTCTGCTCCCAGATGTTTTGAAATAGAAGATCGATTAAATCAACTCTTAGATATCCCTGTATTTCATGATGATCAGCATGGAACTGCAATTGTAGTTTTAGCCGGAGCTATTAATGCACTTAAGGTAACCGGAAAATGTAAAGAGGACTGTAAAATTGTTGTAAATGGAGCCGGCTCAGCTGGTATCGCCATTTCAAAGCTTTTATTATCCTATGGATTTCGTCATCTTACGCTATGTGATATCAATGGAATCCTCTCGAAAGACTATGAGAATTTGAATTGGATGCAGAAGGAAATGGTGAAGATAACAAACCTTGAAAACAAGAATGGGTCATTGGCAGATGCATTTGTTGGTGCAGATTTGTTTGTAGGCGTTTCTGCTCCGAATATTGTCACACCTGAGATGATTTCATCTATGAATAAGGATGCTATCATATTTGCTATGGCCAATCCAATCCCTGAAATAATGCCCGATTTAGCAAAGCAAGCTGGTGCAAAGGTTGTTGCTACCGGTCGTTCCGATTTCCCCAACCAGGTAAATAATGTTGTTGCCTTTCCTGGTATCTTTAAAGGAGCTTTAGAGGGCAGAGCGACCCAGATTACAGAAGAGATGAAGCTTGCTGCAGCGATTGCAATTGCCTCACTAGTCGATGAGAACGATCTCAACGAAGACAACATCATGCCTCAGCCTTTTGATCCCAGAGTAAGCGATCTTGTAAGCAATGCGGTAAAAGCATATATTAGAAAGTAGAGGCAGCTTTATGATGTGGGATCAAAAGCCCTATCATTCTTTAGATTATGAATTAAAAAAACAATTTGGACAAAAAGTGTATAAGGTCTCTTTGGACGGTGGCATGAGCTGTCCAAACAGAGACGGTACTCTAGATAATCGTGGTTGCATCTTCTGCAGCGAGGGTGGCTCCGGTGATTTTGCAGCTTCCCCCTGTAGGTCCATCACAGAGCAGATTGAAGAGGGAAAACAACAAGTTATACGTAAAATTAAAAATTACAGCAATGCCAAATACATTGCGTATTTTCAAGCATATACCAATACGTATGCACCACTTACTTATCTTCGCAACTTATTTATGGAGGCAATCCAACATCCCGATATCGTTATATTATCCATTGCTACAAGGCCAGATTGCCTTAGTGATGAGATAATTGATTTGTTACAGGAGTTAAATCGAATGAAACCGGTATGGATTGAATTAGGATTACAGACCATTCATGAACGTAGTGTTGCTTTCATAAGAAGAGGTTATCCTCTCTCCGTATTCGAGGAGCAAGTTCGGCATCTGGGGTCACTCGGGATCACTGTTATCGTCCATGCGATTCTAGGCTTGCCAAAGGAAACAAAACATGATATGTTAAAGACCATGGAATATATCTCCATGCTTCCTGTGCAAGGAATTAAACTTCAACTACTTCATGTTCTAAAAGGCACCGATTTAGGAACACTATATGAAGAAGGTGACTTTACTGAAGTTTTATCCATGGAGGAATATATAGATATTGTCATCGCCTGCATTGAACTTCTTCCACCAGAGATAATTATCCACCGCATTACTGGTGATGGACCAAAAAAGCTCCTACTTGCCCCTTTATGGAGTGCAAACAAGAAGCTCGTACTAAATCGTATTCATTATGATATGAAAGAAGGAAATCATTATCAGGGAAAGAAGTATCCTTTACAAGCCGATAGCATGACATAAACCCGGAAGAACGAGTAAGATACTAGGAGGTAACCATGCAATCTGATACTTTTATGTTATATAAATTAATGATTCTTTATATTCTTAGCAGAGTAAGTTTTCCGTTAACGAATGCTCAGCTTACTTCCTTTATATTGGAAAAGGAATATACAAACTATTTTAACCTTCAGAGAGCCATTTCAGAATTAATTGATGATTCTTTTATTTCCACAAAAACAATTAGAAACAGCACACTATACAGAATTACGGAAAGCGGTTCACAAACTCTCGTATTTTTTGATAATATGATTTCTCCTAGAATCAGAGAGGACATTGAAGCATATTTGATACAAAACAAATATCAGCTACAAGCCGAAGTTTCCACTCCTGCAGAATTCTATCAAGTTAAGAAAGGAGAGTTCGCCACTCATTTGAGTGTAATCGAACGCGATGCCTCTATTATTGACTTAACGCTAACCGTTACATCGGAAGAAGAAGCATCACATGTTTGTAATAACTGGAAAGAAAAAAGCTCTGATATCTATGCTTATTTGATGTCTGTTTTGCTAGAAAACAAATCATAGGTTCTCAGTTTCCACCTATCACGCTTGTTTCTATCATAACTGAGTTTCAACTTATCGCACTGCATGTTATTTTGTTCTGGCTGCGTTTCAACTGATCACTCTTGCATGTTATTTTGTCCTGAACTCAGTTTCCACTTATTACTCATCAATATTATTTTGTTCTGGCTGTGTTTCAACTGGCATCTGGGTAGAATTTAACCCGCAGATCGACTCAATACAATCCCATATTTCATCCCTGCCCTGCTTCGAAAGAGAAGAAAAGGGCAGTATTTTTGTACCCGGAACTACTCCAAGTCCTTCACGAATCAGTTTTAATTGTTTCTCCTTCTGGCTACGATTAATCTTGTCCAGCTTTGTTGCAATTATGATTGGAGTGAAGCCATTATAAATGATCCAGTCGTACATACTCTTATCATTAGCTGAGGGCTCGTGTCTGATATCGATAAGCAAAAAAACTGCTTTTAATTGAAGTGAGCTTTTAAGATAACGCTCAATCATCTTCCCCCACTTCTCCCTACTCGATTCCGATACTTTTGCATAACCATATCCGGGTAGATCTACGTAGTAAAGCTCATCGTTAATATTATAAAAATTAATTGTCTGTGTCTTACCAGGTTGACCCGAAGTTCTTGCCAAAGATTTACGATTCATGAGTGCATTGATTAAAGAGGACTTTCCTACATTGGATTTGCCTGAGAATGCAATCTCTGGTTTCTCATTGAGAGGTAACACACTAGTGATACCGCATACCGTCTCCAAACTTACATTTTTAATTATCATTTTATTTCTCCATTCTTGACAAACATTCGTTTTATCTCAATTTGTCCTTGCAATACTACATCTACCCTTTGAATAAACTTGTATACCCTTTGAGTTAGTTTGTACCGAGGATTTCGCAGGTACAAACTATTTAATGTGAATTATTGTTCTTTTTTCATAAATATTCGATGTATACCCTTTGAGTTAGTTTGTACCGAGGATTTCGCAGGTACAAACTATTTGATGTGAATTATTGTTCTTTTTTCATAAATATTCGATGTATACCCTTTGAGTTAGTTTGTACCGAGGATTTCGCAGGTACAAACTATTTAATGTGAATTATGTATTATATAATTCACATTAAGAAGGGGATGCTCCAAAACCTGCGTTTTGTAATATCCCCTTTTGTCTTTATGCTATTTCATCTTTGCTTTTTTTTGAGTTACGTTTTGAAATCGGTTTTTTTGCGATATTATCTTCTAGCATTACTACTTTCGGTTTCTCATTACCAAGAACCGATTCCTTGGTAATAATACACTTAACCACTGTCGGGTCTGAAGGTATATTATACATAGATTCCATCATAACTGATTCCATGATCGCACGAAGTCCTCTTGCTCCAATCTTTCTCTTGAAAGACTGTTTGGCAATTTCTTTTAGTGCATCGTCTTCAAACTCTAGCTCAACACCATCTAACTCAAATAGCTTCATATACTGTTTAGTGATCGCATTCTTTGGCTCAGTAAGGATATGCACTAATGCTTCTTCATCTAACATATCTAACGCAACTGTCGCCGGTATACGTCCAACAAATTCAGGAATCAAACCAAATTTTATTAAATCTTGTGGCATAGCCTGTTTGAATAATTCACCAACATTTGTCTTATTTTTTTCAATGATCTGCGCATTGAAGCCAATTGATTTTTGTCCAATACGAGCTTCGATAAGCTTCTCAAGTCCATCAAACGCGCCACCGCATATAAATAAAATATTAGTGGTATCTATTTGAATAAACTCTTGATGAGGATGCTTTCTTCCACCTTGAGGCGGAACGGATGCTACCGTTCCCTCCAAAATTTTCAAAAGCGCCTGCTGAACACCTTCACCGGATACATCTCTAGTTATAGAAGTATTCTCAGATTTTCTAGTTATCTTATCAATTTCATCAATATAGATAATGCCAAATTGAGCTCGTTCAATATCAAATTCTGCTGCCTGAATAATCTTAAGTAAGATATTTTCAACATCCTCACCAACATAACCAGCTTCGGTTAATGCAGTAGCATCTGCTATCGCAAATGGAACATTTAATAACTTAGCCAATGTTTGAGCAAGATATGTCTTACCTGAACCGGTAGGACCAATCATCAATATATTAGATTTCTGTAGCTCAACATCTAAATCCTTCTCAGCGAGTACTCTTTTGTAATGGTTATAAACTGCTACCGCAAGTACCTTTTTGGCATCTTCTTGACCAACTACATGTTGATCTAAGAAGGCCTTAATTTCTGCGGGCTTTAACAGGTTAATATCCGAATTAATTACAGTTTCTCCATCAAATTCCTCTTCAATGATTTCACTGCATATTTCAATGCACTCATCACAAATATATACACCCGGACCTGCGATTAATTTTCTGACCTGATCCTGTGTTTTATTACAAAAGGAACACCTCAGCTGTTTTCTGTCATCCACTTTTCCTGCCACTACCTAATCACCTCATTTTCAATGTGATAGATTAACGAAACCCCATACTTAATGTGATACATATATGAAGTTATATTATCTGTTGGTTAAAATACCATCGATTATTCCATAATCACGCGCTTCTTCTGCGCTCATATAGTTGTCTCTCTCTGTATCGACTTCAATTATTTCAACCGGCTTTCCAGTATTTTTTGCTAATATCTCATTCAATTTTCTTCTGGTTTTAATGATATTATCCGCTACAATCTTGATATCAGTTGCCTGACCTCTTGCACCGCCGGAAGGCTGATGAATCATAACTTCCGCATTCGGAAGAGCAAATCTTTTTCCCTTTGTTCCGCCGGAAAGTAAGAAAGCTCCCATGCTTGCAGCCATACCGATACAAATGGTGGATACATCACATTTGATATAATTCATGGTATCATATATTGCCATACCTGCTGTTACGGATCCGCCCGGACTGTTAATGTAGAAATTAATATCTTTACCCGGATCTTCTGACTCAAGGAATAACAACTGAGCCACAATTAAACTAGCAGTAACATCGTTAACTTCTTCACCAAGAAAAATAATTCTTTCCTTTAATAATCTGGAATAAATATCGTAGCTTCTTTCACCACGACTGGTTTGTTCAATGACATAAGGTACTAAACTCATCTATTTATCCTCCTTATCTACATTTCAACTCCAATAGTATCAACTTCATATGATGATGAAATTACCATCACTACTTCGTTCTCAATCATTCATTGGATTAACAATATAGTTTATGCTTCTTTTGCCTGTTCAACAACAAAATCGACTGCTTTTTGAACTGCAATATCTGCTTTAATTTGCTCTTTTTCCTTCTCGCCTATTAATTCTAATAACTTGTCTGCTTCCATCTGGTATTTTGCTGCCATATCATTAAGTTCTTTGGTAAGCTCTTCTTCGCTTACTTCAATGTTCTCAGCTTTAGCAATAGCTTCAAGCACTAATCTGCTTTCAATACGTTTTACTGCCTGAGGATTTAAGCTCTCAATGAACTTCTGAGGATCCATACCAGTGAACTGGAAGTACTGTTGAATAGAAAGTCCCTGTTGCTGCATTCTTTGTGCAAATTCATCTGCCATTTGATTAACCTGAGATGCAATCATAGCTTCTGGAATTTCCATTGTTGCATTTTCAATTATCTTGTCAACAATTTCATTCTCTTTTGCAATTTTTAACTCATTCTCTTTGCTTTCCTTAATTGTAGCCTTGATACTCTCTTTGTATTCATCTAAAGTATTAAATTCAGATACGTCCTGAGCAAAATCATCATCTAACTCCGGAAGCTCCTTCACTTTGATTTCATTGATCTTAACTTTAAATAATGCTGGCTTTCCAGCTAATTCAGCTGCTTGGTATTCTGCAGGGAAAGTAACATTAACTTCAACCTCTTCGCCAATATTCTTGCCAATTAACTGATCTTCAAAAGTATCAATAAAGGAATGAGAACCGATTGTTAAGGAATAATCCTCTCCCTTTCCACCTTCAAAAGCAACTCCATCAATAAAACCTTCAAAATCAATAACAGTAAGGTCATCTTTTTGAACTGCTCTGTCATCAACTGTGATGGTTCTGGAATTCTGCTCACGCTCTTTATCAATACGAGCTATAATCTCTTCTTCAGTAACAACAGCTTCCTTCTTCTCAACAACAATGCCTTTATACTCACCTAAAGTAACTTCAGGTTTTAATGCAACTTCAGCTGTAAAGATAAAGCTCTTACCCTTTTCAACCTGAACAACATCAATATCAGGTCTAGAAACAATGTCTAAACCACTCTCAATAGCTGCTTTTTCGTAAGCGTCTGGGATGATTTCATTCGCTGCATCCTCATAGAATGCACCAACACCATACATTTTTTCAATAATTGCACGAGGAGCTTTGCCCTTACGGAAGCCCTGAACATTCATTTTACCCTTGTTTTTTTGATAAGCCTTTTCAATTGCTTTATCAAATTCCTCAGCGGAAGCCTCTATCGTAAGCTTTGCCATATTCTTTTCTAACTTTTCAACCTGTAAACTCATTTTTGTAATTCCTCCTGTTTTTTCGGGGGGATTTAACCACCCTGTTTTCTTTGAAGAGCGTTATCCACCCCATTTTCGGGATGAAAAGTGCACCCTTTCGTGTCTAAGAAGGATTTCTCCTTCTGTATTTTAAGGAGCATTACCTCCCTTAATTATGTACTTTACTTTTTACCAATTATGGGCATTTCTATACACTCCATTAAAAAAGTACATTCCGTCGCTTAATAGACAGTTTGAAAATAGTATATAATAACATCTCCTATCTGTAAATACCATATTTAATTTTAGTGAAAATATACGACAAAACATCGCTCAATCATGTAATTCACCTAATTTCCATATGGCATTATCGATATCAAACTTATATTGCAAATCCTTGCGCTTTTATAACATCAATGACCTGATCCACATACTGCTTACAAAGTTCCTTGGTTTTTGCTTCAACCATTACTCTCACCAGCTGTTCCGTACCACTTTCTCGAACTAAAATACGTCCTTCTGTACCCAACTCCTCTTCGACATTGCTCACAATTTGCGTCACTGCCGAATTCGTTTTAACAGCCTTTTTGTCTTTCACCTTAACATTCACCAGCAATTGCGGATAAATCTTAATCTCCTTTAACAATTCTGAGAGAGACGCTTTGCTTTCTATCATAACCTCCATTAATTTTAATGAAGTCAAAATTCCGTCACCAGTTGTTGCATGCTTACTAAAAATAATATGTCCTGATTGTTCCCCACCAAGTGCATGTCCGTTGGTCATCATATTTTCAAATACGTATTTGTCACCAACCGCTGTTTTCTCATAAAGAATCCCTTTATCGTCCAGCGCCTTATACAATCCTAAGTTAGACATGACTGTTGTAACAATCGTATCATTTGCTAATTCATTACGTTTTTTCATATAAACACCACATAAATACATAATTAAATCGCCATCTATAATTTGTCCCTTATCGTCCACTGCCAAGCATCGATCTGCGTCACCGTCAAAGGCAAAACCAACATCGAGGTTATTATCCATCACAAATTTCTGCAATTCTTCAATATACGTGGATCCACACTTTTCGTTAATATTTGTTCCATCTGGTTCACTGTGAAGCACAAAAGTTTTTGCTCCTAATGCATCAAAAACGCCTTTTGCCACTGTAGTAGCAGACCCGTTAGCCAAGTCAAGTCCGACTCTTTTATCTTTAAAAGATCTGGTCGCCAATGATATCAGGTAACCGATATAACGATTTCTACCTATAGCATAATCTACCGTTCTTCCGATATTCTCTCTAGTAGCAAATGGTAAGTTATCTTCTTCGCTATCGATATAATCTTCAATTAAATTCTCAATCTCAGCTTCAAGTTTATAACCATTTCCATTAATAATTTTAATACCATTATCATAAAAAGCATTATGGCTTGCAGAAATCATAATGCCACAATCAAATCCTTCACTACGAACCACATAAGAAACACTTGGAGTTGTCGTAACATGTAATAAATAAACATCCGCTCCACTTGCCGTGAGTCCTGCAACCAAAGAATATTCAAACATATAACTAGACCTTCTTGTATCCTTACCAATTACAATATTGGCTTTATGTCCTTTGCCATAATAATGTCCTAAAAATCTACCCACTTTATAGGCGTGCATTACTGTCAGATCTTTATTCGCTTCTCCTCGAAAACCATCTGTGCCAAAATATTTCCCCATCTTATTCATTCCATCCTTTCATAATATATATCAATATATGCCATTATTAACATTACTCATGTATTATTTCAAAATAAGTGAGTATCCTTAAAAATTTATTCTACCATATGTACAATATGTTTGGGAATAACCTTTTGAATTTATTAACTAAATGTTCATACAACTAATTTCACGCTTCGCGAGAATTTATGTTGTCATGAAAAGAAAACATCACTGACAAAAGCCTTTAATGACAATTGTCAGTGATGCTTTATTCATTTGTATCACGCCTTATGGGTAATACATTCATTTAAAAAATTACTTACCACCAGACATCTGTTGTTCTTGCTGTTGGATCATACGTTTAACCATTTCTCCACCAACAGAACCATTCTGCTTACTTGTTAAATCACCATTATAACCTTGTTTTAACGGAACGCCAATTTCATTAGCGATCTCCATCTTATAACGGTTAAGAGCTTCCTTTGCTTGGGGAACTGAAGAATTATTACTTGCCATACTGTTTCACCTCCGTTTTATTTAATCAAAGCAATCAAGTACAAAATCAACTAATTGTAGGTTCAGCGATTACTTATTAAGTATTATCACCGCGAGTGATCTTGTTTGTATTGCCTGTAATCTTATTGTTAACAGGAGAGGGAAATATTATAATGGTAATTTCTGTTTTCTATACCAGATTACTTCCATTACAGAAGTAACCTAATTTTCTAATAAATCAATAATTAACGGTGATTACTAATAAGATATATTTTTTATTAAAATGCTTCTATATTATGTTATTGTTTTTTCTTCTGCTATTTATGTTTACTACAACTTCTTCTGTTTTCTATTGATTTACAACAAAAATAATGTCTTATTCTACATCAAATATCTCTTTTTATACCTACATTTACATTATATTTATCATTCCACTCACTTATTTACTTTTAATATCTGAATATTCTACTGCTACTACTTTTTTATCTCTCTACATATACATATAAAGGACAGTTGTACATACAGGAGGTTATCATTTGTTCGATGCTTTAAAAAATTTAAACAATTTTCTATGGGGTTTTCCTATGCCGGTACTACTGTTCGGAGCCCATATCTACTTTACTGTACACTTACGGGGTGTTCAAAAGCATATTGGAAAAGCAATTAAGCTTTCCGTAATTCCTGATAAATCCGAGGATGGAGATCTTAGTGGTTTTGCATCCCTTACTGCTACCCTCGCTGCTACCATCGGCACAGGGAATATTGTCGGCATCTCAACAGCAGTGGCTTTGGGCGGGCCCGGCGCAATATTTTGGTGCTGGCTAACAGGAATTCTCGGAATGGCCACCACCTATGCCGAATGCTTCCTGGGCATACTATACCGTAGAAAAACATCGGATGGTACCTATTTAGGCGGTCCCATGTATGCAATCGAATATGGATTACATAAAAAATGGTTGGCAGTGCTCTTTTGTATCTTCACGCTTATGGCCTCATATGGAGTGGGATGCTCCACTCAAGCAAGAGCAGTGACGGAAACCGCAAAAACTCTCTGGCATTTTCCTGAATTTGCAGTGGGAATGATTGTCGCAGTTCTAGTAGGTCTAGTTATTGTTGGAGGAGTATCCTCCATAGGTAAGATTTGCAGTAAGCTAGTCCCTGCCATGGGTTTGTTTTATATTGTTGGGTGCTTATTAATACTAATTATTAATTTACCGTTTTTATTTCCTGCTATTGCCCTAATCTTCAAATCTGCCTTTGTTTCAACCGAACTTCCCGCAGCAGTTGCAGGTGGCTTTATAGGCAGTACAATTCGCTCTGCTGCGAGATATGGAATAGCTCGTGGATTATTTACCAATGAAGCCGGTCTTGGCTCTGCTGCCATTGCCGCTGCCGGAGCAAAAACCTCTCATCCTTCTAGACAGGCGCTAATATCTATGAGTGCAACATTCTGGGATACTGTTGTAATGTGTGCCATCACCGGCCTTGTTATAGTAACTAACTTATTAAAAAACCCCTTCTCTGCAAAAGGTTATTCCTTTGGGGAACTAACCACTGCAGCCTTTAATACCCTTCCCTTTGGCAGTCTTATGCTAGGCTTATCTTTAATTGCTTTTGCCGTAGCAACGCTGATAGGGTGGTCCTATTTTGGAGAAAAGGCAGTAGAGTATTTATTCGGAAAAACCGGAATAAACACTTACCGCCTCTGTTATATAGTTATGATTTTTATTGGCTCTATCATGTCCTTGGAATTAGTTTGGGAGATGACCGATCTCGTTAATGCGCTAATGGCTGCCCCTAACCTTATCTGTCTCTTTTATCTACGAAAACAGATAACAAAGCCAACAAAGTTTATCTAACGGACATTAACAGAATACGAATTATTTACTCAATATATAAAGCTCATGATGAGGGTGTCATAAGTCATTCACATAGTAAATGAATGAATATGTGAGCACCTAATCATTTTTTACTTTCAATATGACTTATGAACTCTAATTATTATGCGTGTAATAAATCGATTGTGCTATTCTACTCGCCTCTTCCTTACTTGATAACGCACTAATCAAAGCCAAAGAAAAATCAATCGCTGTTCCCATTGCCTTTGAGGTGATGAAATTGCCATCCACAGCTACATCAGCATTTACTATGTGTGCTCCGATTAACCCTTCCTCGCTGCCTGGAAAGCATGTTACCTTCACACCCTTTAATAATCCTTTATTACCTAGAACCTTCGGTGCAGCACAGATTGCCGCAAGCTTCTTTCCCTTGCTGTGAAACTCTCTTAGTAACGTATCCAATCCTTTATGTTCAAGCAGATTGGTTGTTCCTGGCATACCACCTGGCAATACTAGCATGTCCGCATCAACATAATCACTTTCTTCAAACAGGATATCTGTTTTGGATACTATATGATGAGCTCCGGTTACAAATAGATCGCCTGTAACAGATACCATAATTGTTTCAATTCCTGCTCTGCGTAATAGGTCAACAACAGTCAAACCTTCGATCTCTTCATACCCATTCGCTAGAAAAATATATACCTTTGCCATTGTTGAATCTCCTTTTGTATTTCTTTTCTATATTATATTATTCTTAACTTTGTAAATCAATCTATAATATAGAATTCGCTTTCGTATGAGCTTTCGTTAAACATAAGGGAAGCTGCAAAGCGTTCTTTAACAAGAAGATTAACATTTTGCAGCATTCCTTATAATTTTAATCAAGTGTTACTCCATCATTAAATTGGCTACACCCACATTTTTCAATGTGATCATAGGTTTACAAGAGGAGGTTCTACTCCTACCGCATCTTCGGTTACAAGAACGTACAGGCTTCGGAACTACTACCAACAGGTAGAAATCGTCATAAGGCACATCAAACCTGAAACAACCACAATCCGATATTTTTTCACAACAAATCAAGATACGATTGTCCCCACAGGTCTTATATAATCTTAATTCCCATTCATGATTATGACCACAGCTACATCCCCAGATGCATCCAAAAATAGTTCCAGGTTGTATTAGGCATCTATCTTTATCACACTTATTCTCTTCCGGCATCGGTACTGGAATTGGAATTGGAATAGGTTGAATCTTTGTTGGACAAGGTGGACAAGGTTTAGCCTCAGGACAAACAGGACACTCTGGTTGAACCGGCATTGGTATCGGTATTGGAATTGCTATTGGTTTAGGTTTTTGAATCTGTACAGGTGCTGGCTTTGGAACCGGTGCTGGCCTTGGTGCTGGCCTTGGTGCTGGCATTGGTGCTGGCCTTGGTGCTGGCCTTGGTGCTGGCCTTGGTGCTGGCATTGGTGCTGGCATTGGTGCTGGCATTGGTGCTGGGGCTGGGGCTGGGGCTGGTGCTATTTCAGTTTCTGGTGCTATATTGGTAGGCTCTTCAATCTGTTCCGGTTCACTCACCTCAGGTGAGACTTCAGTTGCATTGCACATCACACCACCTACAAATGGATATAAATGAAATTCAAAACCACTGGTAGTATTGACCTCAAGAGAACCAAGTGCTGCATTCCCTGCAACCGTACCACCGGATTGATTCGCATAATATTTTGCTTGAGGAGCAAAAATGCTTCCCCATATCGCTGTTGGTTTCTCCATATAAATATTTGTTGCATCTTCAAATACATATAACGTATGTGTTGCGTCACCTTCATTGCCAAAAAGACCCGCTTTAATGTGAGCATTATTACCGGTTCTTAATTTAATAATTGCTAAGCTACCATCTGGTATCTCCAAACGAATTTCTTTATCCAGACTACCATTTGGAGTTGCATCAATAAGAAAAACATTTTGTGTAGGATCATTACCTTGCAATGTTAAGGTTTGATACCGATCCGTTACGGTTCCATTCGGTTGCAGTTCAGTCAAACAATTCATATAGTTCATATAACTCTCTCTTGCATCTGTAAAGAATTCGTTTACATCAGCGTTAATCCTGGAAGCTGGGATAAATCTCGGTACATCATAACTTGACACCGCATAATGATTTCCTCTGTCACTCAAGCTCCAGTATTTACTTCCACCATCAGCCTGGTATAAATCGGTGAGCTTTTTCGCCTGATCAGGTGAACTATCTTTGCCTATCATATACGTACTTCCTCTGGCAGCCCTAAAATTCCTACCGCCAACTACATGACCGATTACAACGAGAGGCCCCTGCATTGCAACATCTCCACCAACCATAAAACGAACAAAATCAGGACTATAACCTGTTCCTGCGAGTTTTCTATCTTTTCCGTACCCAAGGCTAAGTCCTCTTGAACTTGTAAAATTCCCACCGACTGCCATAGCCCCTTGCGTATCTACAATATTTGAAGCATCTCCTAGTATAATTGAATTGAAGTAGGATGCGATACCAAATGGTTGCCCATTCACATCATACCAGGTTAAATCATCGTAAGGTAACCCTGCAAAATCATTATTGCGATATTGATACATTGTTTCCTCCTTAAAAACTCGTTGAATTTCAAATATCCAATATTCTCTATTTAGTTTATTCAGTAGAAAAATAATCGTGCAGGCTTTTTATTTGAAACATTAAATATGCGTGAGAAATCAGATTCCATTGCTTAAATCTAAGTTTTTTGGGTAATTTTCTTTGTTTACATTACGAAGCCAACAATGATAAAATGAAACTATATGTTTCATCCAAAAAGACTATTTATTAATATTATGCTAGGAGGTGCTCGATTGAGAGAATTTGATACAATGGCAGTTAGTGCAAAACAAAATCCAAACATTCTCGACGAATTCATAAATCAGAATGAATATTATATTTTAAAATGCGCCTCCAAGGTATGTCACCGATATATAACAAAAAGTGATGATGAATGGTCAATTGCATTACTTGCATTTTCTCAGGCAATCGAAAGCTATGATCTTAATAAAGGAAGTTTTTACAGCTTTGCTGAATTAGTTATTAAACGACGTTTGCTTGACTACATCAAAAGTCAATTAAAATATAATACTGAGGTATCCGTTGATCCTACCTTATTTGATGTCCCTCCTGAGGAAGAGGAAGATGATATGGCAATACGATTGTCAGTGGCTCAAAAGGTATGTAATGAAAATACAGGAGACATAAAGTTAGAAATAGATACCGCTAATCAAATATTTTCAACTTATAATTTTACGTTTTTTGAATTGTCTGAGTGCTCTCCACGTGCAAACAAAACAAAAAAAGCCTGTGCCCAAGCAGTTAACTATATACTTAGTAATCACCTATTAATCAGTGAAATGCGCAACAACAAACTATTACCAATAAAAACAATTGAAAAAAATACTAAAGTACCCCGAAAAATACTAGAACGTCATAGAAAATATATAATAGCAGCTGTTGAAATATTTACAGGTGAATTTCCACTTATTAAAGAATACTTAAAATACATAAAAGAAGGGAGCATCTTATGAAAGCAGTTGTTGTTGAGTTGAAAAGCAACCATGCAGCCGTACTTTCTGATGATGGTTGTATTATAAAAATCAAAAACAAACATTATGAAGTTGGGCAAGTTATTCAACTAAATAATTTTACTACAACAAATATCAGAAAGATTTCTACCTTTGTTGCTGCAGCAGCAGCATGTGTATTGCTTAGTGTTGGAACATGGGCATATGCCAGCCCATATTCGTATGTCAGTATGGATGTCAACCCTTCCGTTGAGTTCACCATCAATCGTTTTGACCGTGTTCTGAAAGTTAAAGCGATAAACGAAGATGGCGAGGAGATTCTAGATCATATATCTATTGGCAATTTAAAAAACAGAACAATTACAGATGCTATAAATCAAACGGTAGAGCAAATATCAGCTGCTGGTTATTTTAAAAAAGATACACCCTCCGAACCACTTGCCGGAATAGTTATTGCTACCTCAAGTGATAGTAATAATAAAGCAACTCAATTAGCTGAGGAACTTCAGCATACAGTGGAACAGCAGACAACTGACAACCACGATGAAGTAACGGTAAATGCTTTTAGTGTAGCCAAGGTCCTCGTTCAAGAAGCAAAAGCACTTGGCGTAACTCCCGGTAAACTTACTTTGGTACGAAATTTGCAAAAAGAATGTGACGACCCTTCTACTATAGATACCAAGGAATGGGTTAATAAACCATTAAAGGATATTATAAAGGCTACTAATAAGTATCGAGCGATTAATAAAAAGAAAGAGAACTCTTCCCATAATGACAATTCCATAACTACTACACCAACTCCTCCTGTCAAAGATAGTAACAATGGGAATGAAAATGAGAACTCCTCTAATAAGAATTCCAATTCAAACAATACCAAAAAGAATTCTGATACAGATGATACAAATACTGATAAGTCCAATAATAATAGTAATAAGTCGGATAAGAATACTGATAATAACAATAATAACAAAAATAACGATACGTCCGAAAAGAATACAAATAAGGCCAATAGCCATAGCGATAAGACTAATAAAAATACTATTAAAAACAATAATAGCGATAAGTCTACTAAGAATAATAGTAAAAACAATAATAGCCATAAGTCAACTAAGAATAATAGTAAAAACAATAATAGCGATAAGTCTACTAAGAATAATAGTAAGAACAATAATAGCGATAAGTCATCTAAGAATAATAGTATAAACAATAATAGCGATAAGTCAGCTAAGAATAATAGTAAAAATAATAATAGCGATAAGTCAGCTAAGAATAATAGTAAGAACAATAATGGCGATAAGTCAACTAAGAATACTAGTAAGAACAATAATAGATAAGTCAACTAAGAATACTAGTAAAAACAATAATAGCAATAATTCAGCTAAGAATAATGATAAAAAACAATAATATCAGCTATTAATTCTATAAGAATATAAAACAATAATAATGGCGATAAGCCTCTTAATAACATGATAAAAAACCATAGTAAACGCTATTAATCTTAGGGTAATATAAAAAATTACAATGGTTATGGTGAAGATAAACAGGGTAACAACGAGTACTAGCTAGTTAACTTTAATGAAAAATATAATAATAACGACTAGCAAAGTAATAATAAAAACTAACATGGTAAAATAATTTTAAACTAATTAACAATGATAACTTAAAGGATTAACAATTTAACATAACAACAAAACTTAGAACCATATAAAATTATTAGGTTCACAAATCGATACCAAACATAACAATATTACTGATGTTGTATATAAAAATCAAACTAAACGTTCTTGCAATAACCCATTGACACAATAAACACTTGTTTTCACTGTTTTTTCACTATTCTTTTCTATTATCCTATAGTATAATTAAATTTGTTCCAGCTATTGGAGGGATTTATTTATAAAGGTAGTAGAAACCGGTAAACATATGCCGGCTTAGTAGAAAGGGATAAGTCATGCAAGAATGGATTATAGAAATAATGAATAAATTTGGTTATATTGGTATATCGTTATTAATTGCAATAGAAAATTTATTTCCACCAATACCTTCTGAGGTAATATTAACCTTTGGTGGCGTAATGACTACGCAATCCAAATCAAATCTCAGTGTGTTGGGCGTGATTTTAGCTGCAACGCTTGGCTCTGTAATAGGTGCTATATTGCTTTACGGTGTAGGGCGCCTACTTTCTGCCGAAAGACTGGGTAAAATTTTGGATGGTAAAATTGGACAGTTACTGCATTTCAAAAAAGAAGATGTATTTAAAGCATGCGCATGGTTTAATAAGCATGGTAAAAAAACAGTTTTTTTATGCCGTTGTGTTCCCATTGTTAGAAGCCTAATTTCCATACCGGCTGGCATGGCTAATATGAAATTTGGTATATTTATAATTCTAACAACATTAGGTTCTTTAATTTGGAATACCGTACTTGTAAATCTTGGTGTATTAGCTGGTAACTCTTATGAGAAAATTGTTGCAGGTGTAGGCGTATATCAAACAATTACCCTAGCTGTATTAGCTCTTATAGGTATCCTGATCGTGGTATTATATATTCGTTATCGTTCAAAGGAAAAAAATAAGAACAAATAGATTATGTCATTCACAACGTAAATCAATGCATATGAGCTCATATGCATTTTTCACACTACCCCGACTTATAATTATCATAAAGATATTGAAAAGGGTATTTCCACTGTTTTTCATTTACAGTGGAAATACCCTTGTTTTTATTATTCGTCTTCCTCTTCTTTCACTCCAATATACAATTTCACTTTATCAATTCGTTTATTCTTAACGCTTTCTAGTTTGAATACCATATGCTCTATTTCAATCGTTCTTTCATCATGTTCTTGAGGTATCGTCCCCATATGGTCAATTAAAAATCCCGAGATGGTATCATAATTTTCAGAATAAATATCAAGATCGAGCTTCATATTAAGCTCATCAATCGTTGTCATACCATCAATCAGATAGGTTGCATCATCCACCTTTTTAATCTTAAAGGACGTAGGATCATATTCATCCTCAATATCACCCATGACTTCTTCGACCAGATCTTCCATCGTCACTATTCCAGCAAACCCACCGTATTCGTCAATTAATACGGCTATGTGCTTTTTAGATTGCTGCAACTCTCGAAATAAATCCTTGATAATCTTACTTTCTGGTACGAGATAAGGTCGTTTCATAATAGCTCTTACATTTACGTTCTTGTATCCGACTTTTACAACTTCCTTCAGAAAATCTTTAATATACAAAATACCAATAATATTATCAATCTCTTCCTCATACACCGGAATTCTTGTATACTTTGTTTTCATTAACTCTTCTAGATATTCTTCCCTCGGAGCTGTTAAGTCAATTGCAAATACATTAATTCTTGGGGTCATAATTTCTTTGGCTATTGTTTCATCGAATTCCATGATTGAATTGATCATTTCCTTCTCCTTCTTATTTAAGACACCATGCGCTTGTCCCTCATTTACCAAAGAGATAAGTTCTTCCCTTGATAGAATTTCCTCCGTATTTCCTTCTTTGATACCAAAGGGTCTTGTAACTATATTCGTAGAAAACGTAAGCAATCTTATGAATGGATACGCTATCTTAGACACAGCTTTAATTGGTTTTACACAAAACATACTAATTGCTTCAGGCTTTTGCAAAGCTATCTTCTTTGGGACTAATTCGCCAAACACCAATGTAAAATAAGAAAGAATCAACGTTACTACTACTAATGAAACTTGCTCGCTACCGGGAATGTTGTTATTAGATAACCACACACTTAACGGCCTTGAAAATCCTGATGCTGCAGAAGCACTGGAGAAAAATCCCGCAAGAGTGATCGCAACCTGTATTGTAGATAAAAACTTTGTTGGCTCCTCATTAAATTTGTAAACTAGTTTTGCTCGCTTATTACCTTCCTCTGCGTATCGCTTAATCTTGCTTTTGTTTGCAGAAACCATAGCCATCTCTGCGCAAGAGAAGAAAGCGTTAATCAAGGTTAAAACTACTAAAATCATAATCTCACCAAACATCTCAGTTAAATCCTCCGTTGTATGTCTTTTATATAGACATCCTAAATTATTATTTCCAATTTTATTATAGCACATAGTATAACATAATTATTTTATTAATACCAAACTTTTTATTATTTCTTTCCATAAATCGAGTTGTGCAAAAACTTGGTAAAAAGAAAGATCAGCATAATAAACTCTTTGCTCTAATTATATCACTAATCAATTCTCTCACTGGCACGGATTCTCCATCCTTGTTCTTTGCTTTAAATAACACAAAAAAACACTTAAAACCGAAGTATTAAGTGTTTTTTTTAGTGCGGATGAAGGGACTTGAACCCCCACTCTCTCGAACTAGAACCTAAATCTAGCGCGTCTGCCAATTCCGCCACATCCGCATACATTGTGTTACAATGAGACATCCGGGATTCGAACCCGGGACACCATGATTAAAAGTCATGTGCTCTACCAACTGAGCTAATATCCCTTGACTGGGCTAGATGGATTTGAACCATCGGAATGCAGGAGTCAAAGTCCTGTGCCTTACCGCTTGGCGATAGCCCAAAGTTATACTGTACTACCATTCCTATTGAAAACAAAAAGCCTTTTCAGACTTTTCTCATAGATACGATATAGGGTGGATAAAGGGATTCGAACCCTTGGCCTCCAGAGCCACAATCTGGCGCGCTAACCAACTGCGCTATACCCACCATAACATAATTCATCTTCATCTCGTTAGATGAAAAATGTGCCAGAAGGGATTCGAACCCCCGACACATGGCTTAGAAGGCCATTGCTCTATCCAACTGAGCTACTAGCACATTATGATGTGATATTGATAAAATACCAAATATCAAGCGGGTGATGGGAATCGAACCCACGTATCTAGCTTGGAAGGCTAGTGTTCTACCATTGAACTACACCCGCATGTAATTACTATTTAATTATTTTGCGTAACAACAATTTAAATTATGCAATTTACTTGTAAAGGTTATGATCTTACATATTTTATAATTGCTTAGTCGGGGTGACAGGATTCGAACCTGCGACCTCTTGATCCCAAATCAAGCGCGCTAGCCAAGCTGCGCTACACCCCGAAATTAATAGATTTAACAAAACAATAATAATTTCATTCATTGTTATTAAATTTTTCTACTTATCACATGTTAGGCAAGATACGATTAAAGTTCTTTACAACAAGCATTTTCAAGGTTTCTTACTCGTTTCTCCCGTGACGCAAGATTTATTATATAATAGACACAAGACATTGTCAACAACTTTTTATAACTTTTTATATTTTTTAAATATTTCGTAAAATTCATTGTGTTTTATTGAATTCACTATACAATTTCCCTATATTTAACAGAAATTATTCCTCATTCTTACAATTGTTTAGAGTAAAGTGCGCATTTCCCTCATCATCAATGTCCATAATTATAAAAGTCTGCTTCCTTCCATGTTGTCTAGGTTGTGTAAGGCTACCGGGATTGATTAACCATACTTCCTCAGTCATGTTAATCATGGGAACGTGAGTATGACCAAACATAACGATATTCACATGATTTTTCTTTGCTGTCTCCACGAGATTTGTTGTTGTGTAATTCACACCGTAGCGATGTCCATGTGTAAGCATAACAACATACTTTCCAATACGCATAATAACTTCTTTTGGAAGTCCAGTAAAGAAATCATTGTTACCGGATACCATCTCCACCGGACAATTCGCGATTGACTTTATATACTCTTCTCCACCTTCAAAATCCCCCAAGTGGATTAATAAATCGATCGGTCCCACTCGTTCTATCGTATTTAATATATTGGTATTTTTACCATGTGTATCACTTACAATCAAAATTTTCATGTCAACACTTCCATTTCCTATAGATGTTGAATTATTTCTTCTCGCATCGCTCTTAAAGCTTTTCCACGATGACTGATTTCATTCTTATGCTCAGGTTTCATTTGCGCAGTTGTACATTGGTATTGTGGAACATAGAATATTGGATCATATCCAAACCCATTCTCTCCGCATATTTCTTTTGCAATAAATCCCTCTATCGTAGCACTTCGGGTTATAACCTCACCATTTGGAAAGGCACAGGCAATCACACATACGAACCTTGCACTTCTCTCCTCCTCTGAAGAAGATTTCAATTGGTCAATGATATATTGGTTCTTGATATTATAGGAAGTATTCTCTCCCATAAATCGCGCAGAATATACTCCGGGTGCTTTATTCATATAATCTACTTCTAAACCGGAATCATCGGCTAATACAATCTCACCTGTGAGCTCGGTTACTGCCTTTGCCTTTATTATAGCATTTTCTTCAAAGGTTGTACCGTTTTCCTCTATATCGGGATTTAGTCCAGCTTCCTTAAGTGATAGCAACTCAATATCCAAATCTTTTAAGATTTCTCTTATTTCTTTCATTTTGCCTTCATTAGAGGTTGCAAATATAATCTTTTTCATAATAACCATGCCTTTCGAAATCGAAATTTAATTATTTTACTGGCAGCTGCTTGTATGCTTTCATAATACCATTATAGATACCTTGTGCAATAACCTTCCTATTACTTGATTTGCTCATATACTTCATATCACTTTTATTCGTAACATATCCAACTTCTATTAATACCATAGGAACCTTTGCTTTGTCCATAATATAAATATCATCTTGTTTCATTTTTACAATTCCTCTATTTTTTAAGGAAATATTTTTCATAATTTCTTTAGAAAGTAGTTTAGCCAGTTCTGAATTTTCTACGTTTTTATATTCATTATTTGTATACAAAATCTCACTACCGTTTGGATAAGAAGTTCCATTGGCATTACAATGAATACTGATGAAATAGTCGCAATCAACAGCATTTGCAAGCGTACTACGTGGTTTCAGGTAAACCGTATCATCCTCAGTTCGTGTATAATATACCTTTATTTTTTCTTTATCTAAAAGTTCCTTTAAATCCTTAACAATAGCAAGATTAACATTTTTCTCATAATAATCGTCGTTCCATGATATAGCTCCAACATCCTTACCACCATGTCCTGCATCAATTACCAGGATTTTATCATATACCTCAGAAGGCTTCCTAAGATCTATATAAAAGTTATTTGCATCTTCATAAATAATATAAGCATATACTTTATCTAACTTTAACATCAGCATTTGCGTAAAAAGCATTGTTTCTTTATCCTGACTTGAGGTAGATGTTATGGCATAGCATGGATCTTTCTTTTCTTTGTGTTCCACAGAGTCGGCTTCAGACTTGTCTGATGGCATACCAACAAATACCTGATTATCTCTTACTCGAGATATTGTATTATCAGCCATCTTATCTGTGGTCATACCCGATATTGTAAGCCGAATGCTTTGATTAATATAAATATCTTCTAAATCTATCTCTACATGATCACCCTTTGGTTTTTCAATAACCAAATAGCAAGTCCCTAGTTTATTCTTAACATCCTTTTCAACTCCAACCGGTGGAGTTTGAGAATTGGTTGGTTGTTGCAAAACCTTCCAAGCTTCATAAAAATTATAGTCCCTAATAGTTTGTCCGCTTGCTTGGATTGTTATTTCTTGATATTGTTTTAGAGCATATGAAAATGTAATTACTGCAATCATTAATGCAAGGCATTGTATTGCAGTTCTTTTTAGTAATGACGCATCCATATAACACCCCCATATGATTTAAGCTGAACATAATATTGAGACATCCTAATATTCTACAAAATAATATAATAATGTATAAATTATATAATAATTTATCAATATTCTCAATGATATTTTTGCCCTGTTAATCGTCATTTGACTTTTTAGAACTAATTTCCTATGTCTTTCTTGCTTTTTTACAATATTATCTATATAATGTATTCATAACATTTCGGGTTTACATTTATTTTGTGTTACAAAGGAGATTGAATATATGGGTGAAGTAGTTTACATCCAGGTCAAACAAAAAGATGATTATATCATAAGGCTTACGCGTTATGTGTGTCCACAGGAACCAAAAGCGAGTATTTTGATTTTGCATGGCATGTCTGAGCATCAACTTCGGTATCAGCATTTTGCAGAATATCTTAACCAGAACGGTTATGAAGTCTATAGTTACGATCATCGTGGACACGGAAAAGAACGTCGTCTGTTTGAATTGGGATTTTTTGCACCTGACAATGGTTATCAGTTAGTTGTTCAGGATGCAATAACTGTTAGCAAGTACATAGAAGAAAACAACTATAGTAATAAGCTTTTTTTGCTAGGACATAGTATGGGTTCCCTTATTGCACGTAATGTAATTCAAAGCTATGATCATTATAACGGCGTAATTCTCTCCGGCACTATGTATCCGTCCAAGCCAACTGTTCAGTCCGCTTTAGTAATAACATCGGTATTAAAAAAATTAAAAGGGCCTAAGAAATTATCTCCATTTTTAAACAATCTTCTTTTTGGCAATAAATATTATACATCACACGCTTCTCGTACTGTTTTTGACTGGCTCACTAGAAGCAACTCCATTGTTGGAGCATATATTAATGATCCATATTGTGGATTTATATGTTCTACCTCGTTTTATCATGATTTGTTAACACTTGTGCTAAATGCTTCTAGAAAAAACCTAATTAGTAATACTAATAAAAATCTACCTTTATATGTCATCAGTGGAGACAAGGACCCTGTGAGTTCTTACAGTAAGGAAATAAAAAAATACCTACATGTGTTAAAAACCCTGGGTTTTTCTGATGTCAACTCCAAGATATATCCTAATTGTCGACATGAGGTACTGAATGAATTAAATCGAGAGGAAGTTTATTTAGACATATCCAACTGGATTACAAAGAATATTTAATACCATATTACATTTAAAAAGGTGTTGTAGAACGTCAAAGAACTTACTGGGACGAACTACAACACCTTTATTTGATTAATAATCATTCCTTAAATTTAACTTATATGCCCGGATTAATAACTGTGTCACTTCCTGCGTATAGATTTTAAATTATACTACTATTTTAATATTACTATCTTTATATATTTTTAATCTGTTTTGGAGGTTTGGGACCAATATACTGATAAAAATACGTTTTCATCATGCCATTATAAATCTTACGATTTTTATCTGAAGGCTTCCCAATATACTTTTGAGCCTCCTCATATGCTGAGATGATATAATAGGACCAGGAATCGAGAGAACCAAACACTTTACCCATCTCCTTATACAAGGCTGGTAGTTCCTTCTTATCCTCTAGTCTTTCTCCATAAGGGGGGTTGGTTATAACAAATCCATATCGTTTGTTACTACTCAATTCAATCAATGGCTTTTGCTGAAAATGAATGAATTGATCAACTCCAGCCAACTTTGCATTTTGTCTCGCTGCTTTAATAACCTCTCCATCAATATCGTATCCTTGAATTGTCATTTGAAGATCGCTTAACTGAAGATCTTTCGCTTCCTGTCTTGCTTGTTCCCACAAATCTTTTGAAAACATTTCAGTCCAAGTTTCAGCTAAGAAAGTTCTATTAATTCCAGGTGCTATCTTTGCACCAATCATCGATGCTTCAATTGGAATAGTTCCACTTCCGCAAAATGGATCTACAAGAAGCCTATCTTTATTCCATGGTGTAAGCATGATTAATGCGGCTGCAAGAGTCTCCGTAATTGGAGCTTTACTTACAAGCTTACGATAACCTCTTCTATGCAGCGATTCCCCTGATGTATCTATACTAATGGTAACCTCATCCTTTAATATCGTTACTCTTAACGGATATGAATTACCAGTCTCTTCAAACCAATCTTGCTTATATTTTAATTTTAATCGTTCAACCATTGCCTTTTTCATAATGGATTGAATATCAGATGGGCTGAATAATTTACTATTAACTGAATTTGCCTTTGCAACCCAAAACTTACCGTCACTTGGGATATATTCCTCCCACGGTAACGCCTTCGTCTTTTCAAATAGCTCTTCAAAGGTTTCTGCCTTAAATGACGCTATTTTTAAAAGAACGCGTTCTGTAGTTCTTAAAAACATATTAGCTCTAGCGCATGTATTTAAATTACCTGTGTAACTTACCTTACCATCTTCTACCTTAGTTATCTCACAACCCAAGTCAGTCAGCTCTCTTTTTAAAACTGCTTCAAGACCAAAATGGCATGGTGAAATATATTCAAATTGCTTCATTCTTACCTCCGGTTTTGTATATAAAAATTTTCTCCTGTATTTTGCAGGTATCGTAACTGTTATTGTAAAGCTCTTTTGCAAACTAGTCAATCAACATTTATCTGCTACGATCTAATTTGCCATGATAAGCTCTTAATCCGCCGTACAGGCTCTTAATATTATAACCATCTTTCATCAAATCCCTCGCTGCTAGTAAACTCACATTACCTCTATCACAATAAAATATTAATAAAAAGTGTCGTGGTAATGAACTTCTATTCTCTTCAAGTTCTTCATATGGAATATTAACAGCAGTTGGAATATGTCCTTTATCATAATCGTGTTTATCTCTCAAATCAATAATCATTACATTTATAGCTCCGATATATTTTAATATATCGTTTGTTTTAATTGTTTCGAAAGACATACCTTTACTGTCACCACCTTTGCTGAAAAATAAAATGTAACCACTATATCATATTCAAAATAAGTCAAATTTGCTCATAAAAAAAGACTGTCCTCGGAAGTTATCACATCCGAAGACAGACTAATTATAAAAAATTTCATTTGTATATCATATTAATAATCACGATTCATATCATCAAAATCATCTCTTACGTTACTACTGTTTGAATTTTTTGAAGTGTTTTTTGAAGAATTACTTGAATAATCCTTGGTCGTATTTTTTGTAGTATTTTTAGATGTTGTATCTTTACATCTAACATCTGTTGCCGAATTACGACTTGTACCACTCTTATTACTTGATGTAGCGTTTCTGGTTCCCGATGAATTTGTCGATGCATTCGTAGAAGCATTTCTGCTAGAACCACTGTTTGTACCATAACCTGCTGCATTTCTTACGTTAGATGCTTGGCTGCTTTTAGAATTATTATTTTCCATGATAGACCTCCTATAAATGAGTTTAAATTTGATATTGCATAACTTATTATCTTCATTTCAAATTTAAATATACATTAATAGTCTCATAATGGAACAGAAATATTGGTTTAATTTTCTTATTCAAGTTTGATATATTGAACCACTTATAATATTTCAATAAAAACAAAGGTGGTTTTAACAGTAAAATGAATCAAGCAAATCATTTTACTTTTTCAATTTTAAATAAATATATTTTACAATTTTTAAATGAATATATTTATTGCATATAGCAAATTTTTGTATTATAATTAATAATTGCTAGGGATAATACCCTAGCATATTATAACCCCTTATTAATTATTTATACTCCCCTCATCGAAACGACCATCTGGCTCCCCCAGATGGTCGTTTCACTTTATACATAGCCCTTAAATTATCCTACGATCGTTTACGAAACAACATATATACTAGCATAAGCAGAATAAGCGGAACTGCAAATGCATAGATGAATGAGAATAGTATTTTACCAATCGTAACTACAAACCAAAAAAACATAATTATAATTAAAAAAAAGATTACTTTATGATACCACTTAATATTAAATAATTTAAAAATACCGGAGCCTTGTTTTTTCTGAGCATCATTTGAATTTCTAGTTTGTTCATTATAATCGGATGAATGTGCTTGGTAGCCCGAATAGACACCTTTTTGTTTTGCTATCTTATTGGATTCAATTATTGTTCTGGCAATTAGTCGTGGATCTCCTAATGTTTCAATAACATCTCTTTCTCTGCCATTCTGGGAACTTATATATTGATCATAATATTTAATATTCTGCTCTATAACATCATGATTAACTTCTCCATGAAGCGATTGCTTTAATAAGTTCAAAAAATCCTTTTTGCTCATTTGTTTGAACCCTCCTTTTGCAACATTCTAGCATATATCCCTTGTTGCGTAAATGAATATAATATTAGAAGTTAATTAAAACTATATAAAATTAAAGAGTTAGTTATTCTAAATCTGGGAAGAATTGTTCTTTATGTGTAATAAAAATGAAAGTAGTGAAATATGCAATTTCTTATTATTAATGCAATTTTATGCTAAGTAATAGACCTGAATTTGAGAAGACGTACCTTTTTCTTGTTGAAGGGTTATTTGTCTTTTTCTTAATTTGCACAAAAAAAATACATTGTATACTTTTATATACAATGTATCACGACCGTGTGCTAGAAGATTCGAACTCCCGACCTTCTGGTCCGTAGCCAGACGCTCTATCCAGCTGAGCTAAGCACACACACTATTCATTATGCATTTGAAATAAAAACAGCATTATTCTTCGGTGAAGAATAATGCCGGCGACCGGAATCGAACCGGTACGGGAGATTAGTCCCGCAGGATTTTAAGTCCTGTGCGTCTGCCAGTTCCGCCACGCCGGCACAAATGGGACCTATAGGGCTCGAACCTATGACCCTCTGCTTGTAAGGCAGATGCTCTCCCAGCTGAGCTAAGATCCCATGGGATATTAAATTACCTAACTGCTAAAAATATTAACACATAAAATCAAATCAATCAAGCAGTTTCGTTAGAAATTACAAATTTCTAAACGACCCGGAAGGGACTCGAACCCTCGACCTCCGCCGTGACAGGGCGGCGCTCTAACCAACTGAGCCACCAGGCCATATTATTAAGTAAATGGACCTTCAGGGACTTGAACCCCGGACCGACCGGTTATGAGCCGGTTGCTCTAACCAACTGAGCTAAAGGTCCAAATATATCTTAGACTTTGTTCCCTGCATATAAACCGATAATCAGCTAAAGTTTTAACTGCTCTCCAAATAATATATATTGATATACCGGCAAATAATTTTTATTCTATGTGAATCTATGACTCCAAGGGGATTCGAACCCCTGTTACCGCCGTGAAAGGGCGGTGTCTTAACCGCTTGACCATGGAGCCGCATTAGTTATTATATCAAATATCAAGCATTATGTCAACCACATATTTGATTTTACTTCATTTAAGAAGTTAACTCCCCGAGTAGGACTCGAACCTACAACCCCACGGTTAACAGCCGTGTGCTCTACCATTGAGCTATCGAGGAATACTTAACAAATAAATTAGCTAAGTAACTTATTTGTATAAAGTTCTTAAACATAAACCTACACACGAAAATGATCCATCCTTTTACGAACGTTTTTTGTTCGTTTATTACTGTTAAACCTTTTAAGGTCAAGCCCTCGACCTATTAGTAACAATCAGCTACATACGTTACCGCACTTCCACCTTTGTCCTATCTACCTGGTAGTCTTCCAGGGGTCTTACTAGCTTATGCTATGGGATATCT
>Ga0302215_10000016_pt1 | contig 158074 bp, 131 predicted proteins | sample II_Fen_N3_1_FD_194580 | JGI IMG/M metagenome (GOLD analysis project Ga0302215, IMG submission 194580) | Peat permafrost microbial communities from Stordalen Mire near Abisko, Sweden - II_Fen_N3_1 | ecosystem: Environmental > Terrestrial > Soil > Wetlands > Permafrost | place: Sweden: Abisko... | reverse complement strand
TTATGATTAACATTTCAGTATCTGAGTTTGTAAGGCGAGATTCTTGCTTTGTTTATACAATGAATTTATAAATTATCACAATGTAAATCAAGGTTTAGGTATGGAATTTCGATTTACAATTGAGGTTTGTTCGTTGAATGAAAAACTAAGGAAAAACTAAAGGACATGACATTAATAGAATGCTAATTATTTAAATCCGTAATCCTTTCTACTTCTAATTACTTAGTTCGAAATTGATTAATTGCTTTCTTCAATTCTCCTACATCTCCATCCAAAGCCTTAGCCTCTTCGTTAAGTTTGGTAACCGATTCCAGCTGCTGCTGCGCTGTTGCATCTACCTCCTCGGAGGCTGCAGAAGTTTCTTCCGCTATTGCCGAGATACTCTCGATTGCACTTAAAACATCGTTCTTGGCTGTATCAATATCATTAATACCGATTGAAATTACATCCATTTTTTCAGTCAAAACGTCTACGTGAATATTAATGTTTTGGAATAGTTGAATCACTTCCTTTAATTTATTCTCCGTTTCCTTCGATATCGATTCCGTCATTTTAACTGTACTAACTGTATTGTGAGTCTTGTCATTGATACGATTGACTATTTTCTCAATTTCATAAGCTGATTGTACAGATTTTTCGGATAACTTTCTGATTTCATCCGCAACAACTGAAAATCCTCTGCCCGCTTGACCGGCTCTAGCTGCTTCGATAGTTGCATTCAATGCTAATAAATTTGTCTGATCTGCTATATTATTTATAACTGCAATGATTTCGGTAATAGACTGTGATTCAGTAGCCAACTCTTCGATATCCTTAATCGTTGCCTTGGTTATACGCACATTCTCTTTCGCAGCTTCGTCTAATTGATCAATTACCAAGATTCCATCTTTAACGACTTCCTTGGTTATTCCGGATATCTCTCCTATTGCAGTAGAATTCTCTTTAACTACATCAATTTGCATAGCTAAAGCATCTGTCTGACGTAAACATGCTTCTGCGTCCGATGCCTGTTGCGAAATACCTAATTGAATTTCACTGATTGCTACAGATATATCCTTTGTCGAGATTAATAGCATGTCCGAATTCACTGATACATTTTGACTAGACTCATTTACTGTATCTCCAACCTCTGTAGCTTTAGTTATCAATTCCTTCATGCTTACTATCATGTGATTAATACTATCGGATAATATTTTGAATTCATCCTTGCGTTTTGTTTCTATCGTTACTGTCAAATCTCCTTCTGTTACTTTGGACAAGGTACTTATCATTCTACTTATCACCTTTCCAATACTGGAAGCAACAAAAAATCCAACTGCACTTGCTACAAGGATTGCAATGAACGCAATGATTACAGTTATTAACTTAATAGAATCTGCCTGTTTGGTTAATGACTTAACCGGAACTAAAGCTGCTACCATAGCTCCTGTTTTCCATATCTTTTTATAAATAAACAAACATTTTTCTCCCTGATAATCAACTTTCATATAATTGCTTACCGAGCTACTATTCTTAGCACTATTATAGAAATCCTTACCATAAAAAATGTGCTTATCGTTATTACCGCTTTCAGTTATTTCTCTACCATCCGGTGTAACAAAGGCTATCGTACTTTTCTCAGGCAGATTCAATTCACTTAAGGAGCCAACAATTTTACTTGTATTAATATCGATTTGAATGATACCAATCAATTTGGATGCTTCATCAAGATATTGTTTTGAATAAGTTATTGCATATTTGTTTTTTTCAATTCCAAGCTCTTTATCAATATAAGGATGAAAGCCAGTCCACTGTGCTTCCTCAGAGTTAGTTATTTTCTTTCCTTCCTCCGTGCTAAGCATATCTTTATATGGGGATGAATTGGTGAAATACCCAAAGGTTGAGATTGACTTACCATATTCCGTCATCAATATAATGTTTTCAATATTTTTATCCGTCAGCTTACTATTTGAGATGGAATCCTTGAATATTCTATAAAGGTCTTCTTTCTCTGTTTGACTCTCAGCACTTTTATAATAATCTCTTCCCATCTTATCATTTAATATTTGGGTTGCCTTATTTTCAACATTCTGCATAATAACACCGTAATAATTAGCAGAGGTATTAATTAAATCAACTGTTGAAGTAGTAAAAGTATTAACAATAGATTTTGAAGCATTACTGTATGCAGCATAGCCTAAGGTTATTATGATTAAGACGATGGGAATCAAAAAATATAGAGTCAGTTTTACTCGGATCCCTCTTAGCTTATGTAGAAAGACTATTTTATTTTTTACATCCACTTTATTTATTTTACTAGGAAACCTCTTGTTCCTGATTTTATGTCTTTCTTTCTTTTGTACTACTTTCAGATTTTCCATTTTCTGTTGTTCTGATTTCTGTTGCTCTTCGTTCTGTTGTTCTACATTTTGTCGTTCTACATTCTGTTGTTGAACTCTTTTTTTCATAAATCACGTCGCTTTCCTCAAAATCGTATTAAAACTGTCACAATCACATATAAATAATATCAATTGATACTATAATTATTGTAACATATTACTGACAAATTTCAAGCAATATCGACACATACCATAATTATGCACATAATATTAATTTTTATTTTGTTTCTTTATAGTAAAAAACTCCATATATAATAAACAGTTTTATTTACCCGTTTACTATATATGGAGCATATACACAATTTTATATATTCACTTTGATCCAATAACGTTTAATTTTAACCTTTTACAATGTCTCTTTCATTCACGCTATTGATTTATCCTTTTACAGAACAATGCCGATGAATGGTAATTGTTACTTATATTAAGTTCCTTTTCGTTTATTAGTTCACAACCTTCATTATTGTTGCACTGTTGCCTCGATAAAATCAGTTACATCTTGTTTACTATAAATACAGATGCGTCGAAAAGAGCTATCATGATAAACATAAGAATCGCTTAACTCATTTAACTCCTCTATATCCCCACGCAGTTCATTGTATTGACTAGCCAATTCTGATACCGAGCTATCTTTTATAATATAACAAAAGCTATTGAACTCATTTATTATTCCGACTGCTTTTCTAATCTGTTCTGGGTTGATTGCCATTCCAATCTGATAATGATTTATTTTCTCATTGTTTGTGACTTTCATACCCAATATTCGTTTGTCTGAGTCACGTTTTGCAACAAAATCCTTATATTCGATCCCTTTTTGATTTAATTCCTTTTGAATATACTTAAATATATTATCGATCTCACTTTTGTTCTTTTCATAAAACATCGTGGAATCAACAACTAATAAAGCATTCTTTTGATCCAAATAATTTGAATAGAAATCTTGCAAAAATGTATCGGAATTCTTCTGCTTTGCATAGTCTATGAAATACTGAAATATGCCCTGCTTAACAACCTTTTCAATCTTAACCTTTTTACTCGAAAATAAACTCATAATAATTATCCTCTCCTGTTTTCACACTGATCTAAGGTATCTTATCAAACAACCGATTACAAACTAAATTGCTATATCTCCATAAACCTTTTAACCAATGCCACAGCCGATTGTGCATCTTCAGAATATCCGTCCGCTCCGATTTCCTCAGCATATCCTTCCGTGATTACTGCGCCTCCTACCATAATCTTAGCAGTTACTCCCGCTTCTTGCGCTAATTCAACTACACGTCTCATCTCAACCATGGTCGTAGTCATTAACGCCGAAAGACCGATAATATCAGCATTCTCTTCTTTCGCAGTTTGTATAATCTTCTCAGAAGGAACATCCTTACCCAAATCAATTACACGATATCCATAATTCTTTAGCATCAACGTTACTAAGTTTTTACCGATATCATGAATATCTCCTTTCACCGTCGCAATGACAATGGTTCCTTTGGCAACTGATTCTTTTTTCTCAATCTTAGGTTCGAGATAGTCAATTGCTGTTTTCATCGTCTCTGCTCCAGCGATTAACTGAGGAAGAAAGTAAATCTGTTTATCATAAAGACGTCCTACCTCGTTAATTGCTGGAATTAGGGTTTGCTCAATTAATGTATCCGGCTTCGTACCTAATTCTAATTCCTTCTCCACTAGTGTTAAAATATTCTTTCTCTTACCTTTTACCACTGCTTCAAAGATTGACTGTTTATAATCAGTTGGCATATCTGCTCGCTCTTCATGCGCAGGTTCTCCTGATGGAGTATGTTCTCCTGATGGAGAACAGCAAACATCCTTACTCTTTGATGCTTCCGCTTTTGTTGGTACTTGGTTACTCGTTTTTGACTGTGCTTGGTTACTCACCTGTGTTGTCCCTGCGGTTATTGTAGTGGGTCTTGTTGTTACTCTCTCTATATAATTCTCAGCTGCATCCTCAACTCCGCGTAATAGGTCTGCTGCCAGCGCAGTATTCACCAACAGATCTTGAGAGGGATTTGCTATTGCCATTGTAAGTCCAGTCTGTATTGCAAAAGCTAGAAAGGTACTATTAACAAATTGCCGTTCTGGTAGACCAAAGGAAATATTGGACAGACCTACAATCGTTGCGACCCCCAATTCTTCCTTACAATAACGTATGGTTTGCAATGCTTCAATGGACGCTCTATTATTAGCTCCTACTGTATTGACCAGACCATCCACAATAACATCTTCTTTGGTTAACCCAAACTCGATTGCACGATCAAGAATTGTATGAATAATCTGCTTCTTCTCTTCCATATCCTTTGGAAGTCCATAATCGGATAGTGGAAGTAGGATAAACATTGCACCGTATTTTTTAGCTATTGGAATAAGCTTTTCAAATTTTTCCTTTTCAAGGGATATAGAATTAATCAACGCTCTACCAGGATATAATCTCAGTGCCGCTTCAACAACTGTCACATGACTGGAATCGATACAAAGCGGAAGTTCACAGGCCTGTAACGCTTCTTGCATAACTAAAAGCATCACTTCCTTTTCATCAATCCCGTTCATCCCTACATTAACATCTAAAATGCTCGCTCCAAGCTCTGCCTGTTCACTTGCCATCTGATTTACAATGTCTAATTTGCCTTCTCTTAACTCAGCTTGTAACGCTTTCTTACCGGTAGGATTGATTCTCTCTCCTACAATCATAAAGCTTCCATCCAGTGGAATTTCCACTGTGCTTGTCTCTGTAGTTAATGCTCTTATATGACTTCCATGAATTACGTGTGCCTTTTTATTGCTCACTTGTTTCGTCAATAACTCAATATGCTTTGGTGTTGAACCACAACAACCCCCAACAATACTTGCACCACACTCTACCAGCTTGTCAACCTCTACTGCAAACTCTTCCGCTTCCATCGGGAATACAGTCTGGTTATTCACAAGCATTGGAATTCCGGCATTGGGCTTGGCCATAATTGGGATATAAGCATACTTCTTCATTTCCATAATAATATCATACATTTTATCGGGACCGGTGGAGCAATTTATACCGATTGCATCCGCACCCATACTCTGTAAGACAACAACTGCGGTCTTTGGATCAGTGCCGAATAAAGTTCTTCCATTCTCCGTAAATGTCAAAGATATAATTACCGGAAGATCGCAGGTTTCCTTCACCGCAAGCAAGGCTGCTCTGCATTCCTGGAGGCTCATCATAGTCTCCACTACGATTAAATCTACTCCTTCTGCTACTATATAATTCAGTTGCTCCTTATATACCTCTACCAATTCTTCAAAAGGCATATTGCCAACCGGCTCAACTTGCACACCAGTCATGGTCAAATCACCTGCTATAAAAACCTTGCGTTTATCGCCTGATTTTATATAATAATTTTCCACTGCTTGCTTTGAAACTGCGACCAAGCCTTTATTAATTTCAGCTATTTTACTTTCCTGTCCATATTCAGAGAGCTTAATTCGATTAGATGTAAAAGTGGGTGCCAAGATGATATCCGAACCAGCCTCTAAAAATTCTCGCTGTAAATCCACTATAACCTGTTTGTTATTTAAAATCCATTCCTCAGGGCATACTCCGGTGGGCATACCGCGCTGTTGTAAATTACTTCCAGTTGCTCCATCCATCAATACAATTCGTGATTCAATTAGCTCCAAAAATTCCTTCTTTGTCATGTATTATCCCATCCATTTCATAAATTCTATCCAATGTAAATACTATCTTAATATCTTATCCATTAAGCTTACACGGTTAAAGGGTAGCATAAAATAGAAGCCATCGGCCACCTCATCTAAAAGCTCCATCACTTCACGGGCAATCTCTGCGCCAACCATCTCTGCTTCATCTTTTGACATATCTGGGCGGTAACGGTTCACAATATCATCCGGTACATTGATACCAGTGAATTCATTTTTTATAAAACAGGCATTCCGATAACTCACCAACGGCATAATACCGCATAATATCTTGGTATCCACCTTTTGCCTAATATCACGAATTCGTTCCACATCTTCTTTTGAATAAATGGGTTGCGTCAGGAAATACTTTGCTCCGCCCTCAATCTTTCTTTTCATGCGATCCACAACACTGTTAACACTTCCTCTTGCATGATTAAGCGCTCCACCATAGGACAATGGTTCTGTAGGAAAATGTTCAATATTCATCTCTTTAATAAAATCCATAAACTTGATGGAATTATAGTCAAATACACTCGTTGTCTTAACCCTACTATCACTTGGAACAGGATCACCGGTAACTACTAGCAAATTTCTAATTCCATGAATATAGGCACCCAAGAGTGTGGAACGAATTGATATCATATTACGATCTCTACAGCAGATATGAGGCATCACATGAAGCCCTGTCTCCTGTGCAATCTTAATACTCATCAATACTGAATCCACTCTGCTTCGTCCCATTGGAGAGTCAGCAAAGGTAATGATATGTGCCCCGCTATTTTTCAATAAATGAGCACACTCCATCACGCGATCAATATCTGCATCATACGGTGGATCTAGTTCCACTGCAATTACCTTTTTCCCACTCTTTAATAACGTTTCAAACGAATTCTCCGTAACCGAAATCATCTCTACTTCATCGATTTGTTTCATTCGTCTTTTCGCTCTATTATGCTCGCTAAGGTCAATACTATTTACCAAATCAGCGATATACTCCGGAGTCGTACCGCAACAGCCTCCGATTACATCAACACCTAGCTCTGCAATCCGTTTCATATTGTCAGCAAAGTAATCCGCATTATCCATAAAAATCATTCGATTTTGCATCTGTTCTGGATAACCTGCATTCGGTGCTGCATAGATGTATTTGTTACCCGGCAAGGTGATATTCTTAAGTATTTGATACATATGTCCGGAGCCAACCCCACAGTTTAATCCACATGCGTCTATTCCATCTATCTTACTTACCAAGTCAAGAATTCGTGCAGCACGTGTTCCATAAGAGGTATATCCGTTTTTATTAACAGAAAAGCTTGCTAGGATAAACATATCCGGATTTCTTTCTTTAATATAAGGTACCAGTTTTTCAATATATCTACTGCTAGAAAAGGTTTCAAAATGAATTCCCTCTAATCCCTCTTCAAGGAAAACATCACACATTTTGCGATATTCACTAAGAACCTCTTCTTCCTTTGTTTCGGCATTCTCAGGAATCGGACCAATATCACCTAATATCCATATGGGGGATAGGCTTTCGTTCTCACTCTCAGCTTCAAGCACCGCAGCTTTGGCAATCGAACATGCTGCCTTAAGCAACCTACTCTGTTCCCTCCGTTCAATCTGAAGTACTTCACAATTGGCAGCAAACGTATTCGTACGAAGTACTCTAGCTCCGGAATTAATATACTCTTTATGAATTTGTTTTATAATATCAGGCGATTGCAGGTTTGCTAATTCCGATATCGCACCCGGCTGATTCATTATCCTAGAATAATAGGTTCCCATTGACCCATCCGGTATTAATCTATGTGTTTCCATATAATCCTTTAATCGCATCGTGCATCATCCTTATTGTATATTTATTGACTTAATTATATTACGATTTATTGTATCGTAAAGATTGATTTTAACTCTATATTCGTTAATTAATTTTTCCTATTATATCTCATTCTTGCCTTCATAACAAGCGTTTTGTAAAATATGGCACTGCAAGCAATACAGCAATATTGCAGCTTTCCTACAGATATATTATGATTAATATTGATGTAATTTAACATTTTCTGAGTATTTAGTCCTAATTACTACACTCTACCCCATGAAAACAGACAAAGTATCCGAATAATATATCAAGCTTATAATTAATTGCAGAAAACAAAAAATCCATTATGGAGGAGGAAAACCATGCAAACAGCTACTGAGGCAAAGAACGAATTTGGACCGGAAGAAGTCATCTTACGCCTTAGGGAAGGCGAAAGCCACCTAAGGAATTCTCTTGTTGAGAATTATCAGAATTATGTTCTTGCTATCGTCTCAAAAATGATTGGAAAGCCTGCTATATCTTCTGATGAATATAGCATTGGTTTACAAGCATTTAACGAAGCAATCGACAGTTTTGACACAGGTAAAAACGTTAATTTTCTTTACTTTGCTGGACTAGTTATCAATCGACGCGTGATAGACTATATAAGAAAAGCCAGACGTTTTCAGTCCGAATACCCTTTTACCTATTTCGAGGCTAAGGACAATGATAATTATCTAGAAAAACATTACGCCACTCAACCCTCCATATTTACGGAAAGATTAGAGATGCAGGAAGAAATTCTTGAATTCAAAAATAATCTATTAGAATTCGGAATTACCTTCGAGGACTTACTCCGTCTTACACCCAAACATCTTGATACAAAATTATTATGCTTACATATTGCTAAAAAGTTAACAACCTCTTCTGAACTATCCAATAAGTTAAATATTGAAAAGAAACTCCCAATATCAGAAATACTCACCCTGTTTCATTTAAATCGCAAAACAATTGACAATCATAGGAAATACATAATTGCATTATACTTGGTTTTAAATAGTAATTTAGAAGTTATTAAAAGTTACAGCTGTTTACTTTTGAAAGGAGTGAATGAAAGATGATTTATGCAGGAACTATTATAGAAATAAGTAATAATAAAACTTATGTATTCACGATGGATTATTCTGTCGTTGCTGTAAAAACAAAAAAAGATTTCTATCTTGGACAATGCATTACCTTTACTAAAAGAGACCTTTACACAAACTTATATTTTTACCCTTTTAAATCACTCAAATCCTTAACATTAGTTGCTGCATCGATTGTGCTGGTAACCATCATGACTTTATCTTTACTAATTAATCAATCAAAACCCCACCAACCAGCATTTGACGAACTTTGTACCGCAATGATTTCTGTTGATATTAATCCTAGTATTGAAATCAAAATCAATAAGGAAAAACAAATTGTTAGTGCCACCGCGGCGAATGAAGACGGCACCAAAGTACTTAATTCTATTAATTTAAAGCAATTATCTTTACAGGAGGGTGTTAAAAAGATTGTAAAAATTGCAAAAGACCTGGGATACATCGATAAGGACACCAATGTAGTTCTTGTCTCTGCTGCCATGTATGATTCAATATCAGAAATCGATACAGAAAAATATAAAACTCAATTAAAAGACATTCTCTCAACAATGGAAAGTACACAAAGCGATACCTCCGTTCTTACTGTATTTATTGAAGATTCTCTAATAATAAAGCAAGCACATGATAATAAACTATCAATTGGAAAAGAGCTATTATACCAATATGCCTTAGCACAGAATGGTCAATTATCAACCGATGACATTCGAAACGCCAGTATAACCGACCTATTCGGGAAACTTAAGGCTTTAAAGCAAGACGGTAACCTAATTGATGATCTGGCAAAGCCTGAATCAAACTATAATATAACCCCTACTTTGCAACCTCTTTTTTCGACAACACCCACACCTACAAAACCCGGAGTAAACAACGATGATCCCGCATCAGAGCCTACCACTCCAGATGATGACCCCTCTCAAAACCCAACGATAACTATGAAACCGACGATCTCACCAAAACCAACAATATCTCCTACTTCTCATAGTAGCGAATTCAAGCCCCATATTTCAGTTAAATCAAATTGTGCTTCTCTTGATTTTTCCTGGACAACATTAAAATCAAGTAATACCTTTTATAAAGGACAAACTTATAAAGATTTTCAATACTATAAAATAGTTGCCTCTTCCACAAATCCTACCCCTCAATATCCTGATGATGGATATTTAGCCTATATCTCCGATCGAAACGAGGGTACATGGTCTGTCACTCCAGAACAAGGTAATTATAACCCTTGTCCGGAACTAAAGTCTGGCCAAACTTATTATTTCAGTATTACTTATGTTTTTGGCAACGGCAAATTCACCTCCGATGTAAAAACAGTAAAAGTGCCGGAATATGATATGCAACCACCATGTGATGATGACACTAGTTATAATCTTTCGATGTGCTCTGACTGCAATTCATTGAGCTTTGAGTGGACTGCTATTAAAAATAGTTCTGTTGATTACAACGGAAAAACCTATTCAGACTTTAACTATTATAAGATTGTAGCTTCCAAGACCAATCCAACTCCAAGCTATCCAGAAGATGGGTACTTGACTTATATTACGGATAAAGATCAGTCCTGCTGGAACCTATCGCTTTCCTGTGACGATTATAATCATAACCCGGAATTAATATCTGGTGAAACCTATTACTTTAGCATTACTTATGTATTTGGAAATGGCAAATTCTGCTCGAATACTATCCAATATAAAGTTCCATAAGCAGCTAATACGATATAGCAAAAATGGTGGATATGAATGATATCCACCATTTTTGCTGTGCATGCTAACAAGACACTTATCATTATCGAATTGAATTAGTTGTTCTTGAATCGCATTTTCATGATATAATATGTATAATTACAATGAAATCTTAAAAAGAATATGAGGAACGTATGAAAAATAAATCACTTTTGCCTTATAGAATAACAACTTTTATTATCCCTGTTATTGTTATAGTTGTCTTTTTTTCACAAAAAGCTCTTATCAATCTTATAACTCAGGTACCACCTTGTCCCTTTTACTCTCATTTTCATCTTTATTGCCCTGCTTGTGGTAACACCCGCAGTATGACTGCATTACTTCACGGCGATTTACTAACTGCTATGCGTTATAATATCACTCCTATCTTATTCGGCCTTTTCTTTTTGATTGCTTATATCGAGCTTGTAACCTACAGCCTAGGCAAACACCTCCGATTATTGCCAAGAAGACTCAATATCTATATTTTTTTGATTATATTACTTCTACTCTACTTAATTGTGCGTAATTTCATCCCTTATTTTACACCTTGAGGCTTCTCCTAAAACATACCTAGTACTATTAGTACTTACTATTAATGCAATATAAAATTTATCAAATATAAAAAGCGCTTAAATTCAAAGAGCTTCAATATAAAATGAGCTTTAATATAAAATAGCATTCCTAAAGAAACAGTATTACCTGTTAATTAAGAAATGCTATTTATAGAAGTGCTTTAAATTCATTATATCACTTCTTCATTATTCATAACCGGTAAAAACTAATAAAACAGAGAACTTCAGAATGGTTCCTTCGGTTATCCATTCACTCGACCAATTAATAATATCTACTCGAAACCCCTGAGAAGAGACCATTACTTGCGTTTTTAAATGCCAAAGAAAACACTACTATTATTACCAACAACAATGCTAATGAACCAAATACAATACCGATAATCGCCATTGCTTTATTGCTGACTTTATTGTTCTTTATGCTCAAAATTCCGAGGACTATTGCTGCAATCGCGGTTGCCCAAGTTATGTAAAACAGGCAACACCCAAATACAAAGCTTACACAACCAAAAATCAATGACAGTAAACCCAAGGTATCAAATTGCTTTGGGCTTTCATATTCATTATAACTCTGATTATACTGATATTGGTTGTTTGTCTGCTGATACTGTGATTCCCCACTATATTTAGGTTGCTCATATTGTGGCTGCTGATAGGATGTATTCCCTGCTTGATTCTGTTCATTCGGAGTGTTACCCGAGTTTGTACTATCTGAATTCGTATTATCCTGTTGGTTATTTAATTCATCCATTTGTTTTCCCCCACTATTTTATATATTATAATATATTTTCATCGTACCATAACTTGTCATATTCTTCAAGAATGTTTTTAGTATAATGGGAAAATAAAGAAATTACTTACATAAAGTTCAATATTTTTATCATATGGATATAAAATATCCATATTTACAAATTGACTAATATATAACAAACAAATATAATATAAACTAGATTCATTTTAAATGTATCAATTAGGAGGTAAAATATGAATTTCCCCAAAGTTAAGCTCGGCATTGTTGCAGTAAGCAGAGATTGTTTTCCAATGGAATTATCCACGAGCAGAAGAAATGCTGTTGTTAAGGCGTACACAGAGAGACTCGGTGATATCTATGAGTGTTCCATTACCGTAGAGAACGAGAAAGATATGAAAAAAGCTCTTGAAGAAATTAAGGGAGCTGAATGTAATGCTCTTGTTGTTTATCTTGGTAATTTCGGCCCTGAGACAGCAGAAACATTATTAGCTAAATATTTCGATGGCCCTACCATGTTTGTAGCTGCTGCTGAAGAAAGCGGCGATGATTTATTAGATGGCAGAGGTGATGCATATTGCGGTATGCTCAATGCTAGCTATAATCTAAAGCTTCGTGAGATCAAAGCTTACATACCTGAATATCCAGTAGGAAATCCCGAAGAAGTAGCCGACATGATCGGTGAATTCGTTCCAGTTGCAAGAACTATTCTTGGACTAGAGAATTTAAAAATCATATCCTTTGGACCACGTCCGCAAGACTTTTTAGCTTGCAACGCACCGATTAAGCAACTTTATAATCTTGGTGTTGAAATCGAAGAGAATTCTGAGCTCGATTTATATGCTGCATTTAATGCACATGCTAATGACCCTCGTATTGCTGAAGTAATGGAGGACATGGTTCAGGAATTAGGCGAAGGTAACAAGATGCCTGGTATCCTTCCAAAATTAGCTCAATATGAGCTTACCTTACTTGATTGGGCTGATGCTCACAAGGGCGCTAGAGATTTTGTTGTGTTTGCTAACAAATGTTGGCCTTCCTTCCAAACTCAGTTTGGTTTTGTACCATGTTATGTTAACGGCCGTCTTGCAGCAAGAGGCATCCCAGTATCTTGTGAAGTAGATATCTTTGGTGCATTAAGCGAATACATCGGAGCCTGTGTCAGCGAAGATACTGTAACTTTACTTGACATTAATAATACTGTACCTGGTGACATGTACGAGTCTGAGATTAAAGGTAATTTCAATTACACAATCAAGGATACCTTCATGGGCTTCCACTGCGGTAACACTGCTGTATGTAAGTTAAGCAGTTCCACTATGAAATATCAGAAGATTATGGCGAGAGCATTAGAGCCAAATCAGGAGCCAAATATCACACGTGGTACTTTAGAGGGTGATATCATTCCTGGTATGATTACATTCTTCCGTCTTCAGAGTACAGCTGATGCTAAGCTTAGAGCATATGTTGCTGAAGGTGAAGTTCTTCCTGTTGCTACTCGTTCCTTTGGAGCAATTGGTATTTTTGCAATTAGTGAGATGGGACGTTTCTATCGTCATGTACTCATTGAAAAGAACTATCCTCATCATGGCGCTGTAGCCTTTGGTCACTTTGGAAAATCTTTATACAATGTATTCCGTTACCTAGGAGTATCTGATATTGCATTTAACCAACCAAAGAGCATGCTTTATAAATCAGAAAATCCATTTGCATAATTAATTTATTCATTTTTATTTTTAATAAGAACGGGTTCAAGCCTATAAGTATGTTTACTTGTGCGCTTGGACTCGTTTTTTCACAAAATAATATTTAAAAAAGTAATACTCAAATAACATAATTCCTAAAAAACGGGTTAATCTATCCTTGAGGTGATAATATGTCCTATGTTTCTCCTGCAATAAAGGATAAATTCGAAACATTATCTACTGATTTAAAAAATGATATTTTGGAAAGAAATGTTCAACTCAATAGCATTCATGATTTAATTGATGTTCTCGATCAAATCGTGAAAGAATCTGAACATGGCAAGAGGTAGAACAAGGGTGCTCTCCCAATACTACCTGCCCGTCTAAAATGGAATGATGCTTGATAGCAAACATCATTCCATTTTATTTGTTAATGCCACAAATCTTTGAATATTATATTAGAATTAGTGCATAATAATCAAATCACAAGGAAAGGAGAATTGTTCATATGGGCAAAGCAAAAAACAGTAAAGGTACTCCAAGTAAAGATACCGGCGCTAAGAATAACTATTCTAATAATGATGTGGATTACAAAAACAGCTATGATTCAAGTGATACAAGTTATACTTCAACATCGAATAAAGCCAATGACAAGAAAAGCAAATAGGGAAGTGAAAGCTTCCCTATTTGCTTTTAAAAATAATACTTAGTTTTTTATCTCAATTCATGATGAATACTATTATCACACATACATTTTTAAAAACTGCAAATAATACTTCATTATGGAGGTGAAAATTATGGATATAACAAATTCATATGCAAAAGAAATACCCGTACCTATGGTTCAGACAACTAGTGGTTTTATGCCAGGCGCATTTATGAATTTCGGTGACAATTATCTAGAATCTCTTGACTCTGATACGAAAGATTATGTATTAAAACATACAGGAGAATCTCGTACACGTCAGGATATTGTAGATTGTATTGATAAATTGCACCGTAGATAATGACAAGGTACAATGATATAATTCAATGTACTAACTAGATACAATCGATATCAGCGCATATAAATAGCATGTAGAAATAGCAGATAATGCAATGTATTTTCTACATGCTTTTATTATGCTTGTTTTTCTATTTATAACAATCAATTTTTCATTCTCCCCATTGATCAAATAATCAAATGAAAATTACCAAATCAAATATAAGTCTAACAATAAGGAATATTAACCTCATATATGGTTATCTCTTGTATAATATTCCAATATATTGTAAAATAAATGTCGGATTAAAAAATATTAGCGTATATATTTTTAAAATCACAAAAAGGAGGATTTTCATTATGAAAAAATTTACATTATTAGCTTTATCAATGTTGCTCGCTTTACTTGTTTTTAACCCGCATCAAGTATCTGCTGCACAGTCAGATATTAAAACTGAATTTAAGGATCCTAACTTCTTATCCGCTGTATACGACGAGATAGATAAGGTTCCGGGAAGTCCAATTTATCCATCCGATGTTTCAGGGGTAAACGACCTTTTCTTATACAACAAAGGCATTTCCAACTTGGCAGGAATTCAATATTTCACTTCACTAGAATACCTCGATTGTTCTTATAATAAGTTAACTTCAATAGATGTGTCAAAGAACCTATTAATAGAAGAACTCGATTGTTCTTATAATTCATTAACATCTTTAAATATTTCAAATAATACAGCATTAAATTCGATTTATTGTAACTCGAACTCTTTAAAGACTATTGACGTGACAAAGAATACTGCTCTACAGTATTTCAGCTGTTCAAATAACAGTTTGAAAACATTAGATATTACAAAGAATACTGAATTGTTAAATTTTTATTGCAACGATAACTTATTAACCTCGTTAAACTTAAACAATAATCTGAATCTGAGTATATTGTATTGTAGTACCAACTCACTAACCACTCTAAATATATCTAATAATGTATTATTAACAAAACTATCTTTCAATGAGAACTCATTAACTTCCATCAATTTGACTAACAATACCCTGCTAGAATCTCTTTCTTGCTATGACAATTTAATATCTTCATTGAACATAGCAAATAACCCAAAACTAGAATATCTTGAATGTTCCTATAATAGCCTGAAATCTCTGGATGTAACGAAGAACACCTCATTAACAGAACTATATTGCTATAGTAATCTACTAACTTCACTGAATCTATCAAATAACTTAAAGCTAGAATATTTTTATTGTACAAATAACAAATTAACTGCGTTGGACGTTACAATGAATACAGCTTTAAAAAGTATTGGTTGCTATTCTAATTTATTGACATCATTAAACATAACTAAAAATACATCACTAGAAACTTTAAATTGCGGAAAGAACTTTTTAAAGACTCTAGACTTGTCAAAGAATATAGCCTTAGACTCTCTTTACTGTGGTGATAATGCATTAACCACCTTAGACGTGTCAAAGAATACTGCCTTAGATATTCTTTACTGTAGTATTAATAAATTAACCTTATTAAACTTGAAGAACAATACATTATTGAGCGATCTTGATTGCTCAAGCAATAATTTGACAGCACTTGATGTGACAAGTAACACAGCACTTGAATATCTGGATTGTTCAAATAATAAGATTCCTTCATTAGCATATATAAAAGGACTGTTACCAAGTACAGACGTATACTTTGGAAAACAGAATGTACTAGCAACTAGTGTATCCCTTAATGTAGCTGCAAAAAGCCTCTCTGTAGGAAACATTTACACACTGTATGCAACCGTAGCACCTTCAAGCGCAATGAATACAACTGTGACTTGGAACTCTTCTAATCCTTCTGTTGTTACAGTAAGTTCAAGCGGAGTAATAAAAGGTATCAAGGCTGGAACAGCTATTATTACTGTTACAACAGCAAATAATATAAAAGCAACTTGTAAAGTAACAGTAACAAATGTATTAGCTACTAGCATTAAACTAAATATTGCTTCGAAAACATTATACATAGGAAACAAGTTGACTTTGATTGCTACGGTAGCTCCTTCCAACACTACAATCAAAACTGTGACTTGGAAATCTTCTAATAATAACATAGCCAGTGTGACGAACGGCGTAATTACTGCGAAGGCTGCTGGTACAGTAAAAATCACAGCGACTACCACGAATGGCAAGACAACAACTTGCACCATTACAGTGAAACCTATTCTTACCTCTAATATCAAGCTAACCGCATCAAAAACACTGAAAGTGAAAAAGACACTTACAGTCAAAGCTACTATAGCTCCCACCAATGCTACAACGAAAGCGGTGACATGGACATCCTCTGATACAAAGATTGCTACCGTAAGTTCTACTGGCGTTGTGACGGGTCGTAAAGCAGGTAAAGTTACAATTACTGCTATCGCTAAAGATGGAAGTAAAATAAAAGCTACCATACAAATCACAATAACGAAGTAACATCAAAACAAAGCTCTTATAGAGCAGTGAATACACAAATATAAATATAATAAAAGGGATGTTCCATTGCGGAACATCCCTTTTATTATATTTATATTTGTGTACTACCAATGTGAGCTACGTGTGAGTTACTTGTGTGCTACTCACTACTTTTCACTGCATTTGATAACTTTTCACAGCCTTTCAAACCCTTGAAAATGCTGAACTTCTTAGAACTTACGAATCGCTTCTTAGTGTAATGTCTAAATTAAGTCTGGTCACGCCCCAACTCCCCCATAAAATCCCGCAATCCCTTATCCCATCTGCCTTCCCGCCATTTTCCCTTCTTCCCTCTAAAAGCCAAGTGCTAATTAAGTTTAATCACGGAAGCACCATTTTCGTCCCCCTTTTTCCTCATTTTCACCTCTATCTTCATGATTTTTGTGCAAATTAAGTCTGGTCACAAGTCCTATTTTCATACTCTTTCCTCCCGCTTTTACTCGCTCCTTTATCCTTAATCCTTATCCCTTTCTCCTACTCTTCACCCTTATTCCTGATTCCTTTTCTCAATATTTTCTCCCTCTAACCCCCTATTTTCCATGCTTTCCGTTGATTCCCGCTTTAACTCCCGCTCTTACTCCCGCTTCTGAAAAAGAAAAAGCATGAAGGAACACAGGGGAAAAACCCTTGCATTTTCTTCATGCTTTTTGTTCAAACTTATTTAATACTGACCAGACTTAATTTAATGCAGGTCAGACTTAATTTAAAAGGGACATGGTAATCATATTTCTCAAAATCCTTATTTGCTAATTTTATTCATTGCGTTTTCAAGAAATTTATTAATATTATCCTTAGTAACATCATAAGTAAAACTGTAATCATAAGGTTGATATTTTACAAATTCATCATCATATTTTCCCATATAAGTATTATCATTTATCAGATAATATGTTTCAGTACAAGGATTACCATTATAGTCATTATAACAAAAAGAAATTTTCTTAGAATAGGATACTTTACTTGTAAGTATTCTTTGATTTTTATAACAATAATCATCTATCCTTTCAACAAATTTTTCTGGGGTAATGCCATTCTTATCTTCAATTATGGTAAATAAAACATTATTATCTTTGTATTCTGATTGTGGATTTACATACCTGCCTACTACATTAAACATTACAGTTCCTACTTCATTTTTATTTCCATCTTCAAATGTAACATATATATTATCTTCCATAAGAACCAAAGCATCATATATATGTCCATCAGCATATATATACGAATATTTACTTCCATCTTTTTCACTATCAATTCCACCTAAAACTAATGTTGATTTCTGTTCGGCAAGTATTACTTTTGTTTGTATTCTATCTAAAGCCAACTGACTTTTAGATATTTGACATGATTCAAAAGAAACTATAATACCCATGAGAGTAAGTGAAAGTATTCCTATTGTTTCAAAATAAATTTTATTTTTAATCAACCTATCTTTAAATGATTCTATTGTTTGTACTTCGTTATTTATATTACTATTTTCCGAATTATTCACATCTGTTCCATTCATTATATGCTTCCTTTTTTGTAATTTATTTAAAATAATTATTGTACTGTCTTGTGTGCCGTTAATAAAGTTTTAAGATTAACAAAAATAGCCTTATCAAAATCGTCTATACCAAAGTATTCACCAAATGATTTATAAGCTCTACTTAAATAAAAAGGATGTGAAGGTTTATTATCCAATTTACCAAATGGTCCATCTGTTTCAATTAAAACTCTATCAAGTGATATAGCATCTAATATTTTTTTCCCTTTATTGTTATAAAGCATAGAACTATTAATAGAAAAATAATATCCTGCTCTGAGAATTTTATCTATTAGTTCAACTTCACCTGTATACCAATGAAATATAGCAAATTGAACCTTGTTCTTAATTAAAATACTCAATACGTCTTCCTCAGCATTTCTTGAGTGTACTGACAAAATTTTATTTTCTTTTGATGTTTTCTTGCAGATGTAATCAAATACTTCTAATTGTTCACTTTTATATCCGATATATTCTTTAGAAAAGTCCAATCCAACCTCACCGATATATTTAACTCTTTCTAAGTTTCTGTCAAATATAACATTATTGAATTTATATTTACCAACAAACTGCGGGTTATACCCCAATGCAATAGCAATATATTTGGAAGGTCTAAAAGTAGTGATACATTTTTCATATATCTCAGGAAGGTTTGTAACAAAAACCGCATATATCTTATTGACATCAAACCAATTATATATTTCCTGATGATTTTTATAATAATCAATATGTATATGAACGTCCACTAAATTGCTCATATTTATTCTCCCTTGTAACCAAGATAATCTAGTATTTTAGCATCATTTTGCTTGTCAATATTCATAAATAACTTCAAAAGTTCTTCCATGCTTTGTACATAAACATGCTCATAATTTATTAATTCCTCTTTTGTTAATTCCCCATGCTTTAGTAAAATATGTTTAATATAATTTTTATCATCTTTATTTATCAAGTACTTTTTCAAGCTCATTAACACGGCTTTTAAGTCACTTGCTTTTCCTGAAAGATTACTATACTCTTCTATGAATGACAAGCTTAATCCAAACTTCGGAGTGTATAATGTATTATCTATTCCAATACTATTCAACGAAGATTTCCGTATAATACATGGATAACAATAACCACAGTTCTGCGGTGGTCGTTGTCCAGTATATCGTGATAAGCATGGATGTGAACAAGATATTGTATCTGATGCATAATTTTTGAATATAGTATTATCTTTAAATTCATGAACTATCTCACCTTTAGACATGAAAGCATAGAAGTTCTGAACCAAATTAGTTATCCCTATTTTTTCAAGGATTTTATTCAGGGATTTGATAAAATATACATGTGTAGTCCTTGTACTACAACTTCCATTACGACTATCTGAAAGCGGTACGTTAATTCCTATGAAACCATTTTCAGGTATATAGACAGGAATATTTTTATCTATCATGGATGCAACTGCAATAGCTCCAACCAAAAATAAAAATGACCTGCTTCTACTCGTACTTTCAACATTCACATTCATGCTCTCACCGTTTATGTCACGAGGAGGTCTTGGAGTTACATCGAATAATGCCAAAGCTTTTTCTACGCTATCATAATATTCATCTATTTGGTTAAATAAATCTTTCTGTCTATCCGTTACCAAATTATACTCCCTGAAAGCTACAAAACAAGTTTTCACCCCACTTTCCATTAATTTTAACGCACCACAAAACGAATCCAATCCTCCCGAAAACAAGGAAACAGCATCATATTTATTACTCAATGGCGTTTTATTCCTTTTATTTTCTGGAATTGTTCTTAATTTAGTACTACTCTTTCTAAATTCCAAATTCCATATATCACCACTAAGAAACCCAAGCATCATTTCCATATCTTCTTTTATATATAACCATTTATCGATTTCCAAAACAGGAATATTAATAGTTATATGTCTTGTCCATGAATCTTCAGTTTTTGCTCTTAAAGTTCTCTTATCAGCACAGAATACACTAATACCTATTAATAATAAATCTTCATACACTGATTCCAAATTATTCACGCCAAAACTATTCCATAGTTCTTCCACATGACTCTTAATATTGGATTCATTATGTTCATTTAATAAATTAAATATAAGTGCTTCTTCATATTCACTTGCTGGAATATCTGCAATTCCTTTATTAATCCATATTTTCATCTATATCCCCCTTCCACATACTAAATATTTCATATGCTTCGTTGCACTTATGCATAATAAAATCTTTTCCTTGTTTCCCTGTCCAATTAATATTATTAATATCGTCTACCGAATAATTTCGTTCAATTTCAATTCTAATGAATTCTTTTATGTCTTTTTCTGCCTTAATATATTCGTCTAAGTTTTTACATAAGCCTTCGATTTTTTCTGAAAAGTTTGTAAGAAAGCTTTTTTGAATAAACTTAATTATAAAATCAGAAATGAATTTATTTATATCCATATTTGATATTATTTCATCATATTCTTTACTTTCGCTAACATCTAAAAATTGTTCTTTTAAAAGTTCGGACATACTATCTCTGACTATACTCTTGTTAAGAGTACTCCCGTCTCCAGCAAAATAATCTAATAACCCAATATAGACTTCATCACTATCTTTTCCAATCAGATGAGCTAAACCAGCTTTATTCAATGCATCATTAAATCCAAAATCCTTTGCATCTTTCAAGAATCCAACAGCTCTTGCTCCACTACTTGCTATTGTCCCACTACTTCTTCGTCCACCATTATTGCCGTTATTATATATATTTGAAAAATTCGACATAGCCTTTCCTATGCTATCCCTTTGAAAATTATTTTTTACCATGTTGGTAATAGACCTTTTTGTTTCTTTCCATAGAAATCCAGTTGGTGGTAAATAACCCTTTGATGTTCCCACTTGTATCCTCCTTTTCAAACTTTCTCCCAAAGTTTCTCATTAATAATCTTGTTTGTTATGTAAAATTGTATCAGTTCATCAATCTGCTGTGGATTTGTTTTTTGTAGAGTCTTTAATAGTAGTAAATTAGGCATGTTCATCTCTGATTTATTCATTTTCTTAAATTCACAAACTATCTTTTCTCTATACTCTTCACAGTTTTCGTAAATATATATCAATACTTCAAAGTACTCAACATGTTCTCGGTTAAAATGCGAAATTATTCCTTTTATTATTTCATCTTTCTTATTGGGTAAAAGTTTCTCTAATTCTTGAATTCTTTTTCTCCTAATGGTATTATCTAATCCTTTCTTACATATTTCATTTATTTTTCTACGCTCATCAAGACCCAAATCAAGTTTTGATATATTTTCATCTTTAACAGATTCACGTGCTAAATAGAAATATTGCCTTAAATCAGTTTTTGATAATTCAGATGGGTCTGTATTTATCCATCTCTTTATAGCATCTTTTTCCCATGTCTTAAATTCAGGCTTCAAACTATTACCGTTTAAAATAGCATTTTCGATTTCCCCTAACTGAGGTGATATTCCTTGATTTTCAAATTGCCATCTATATAATTGTTTAAACAGGTTAGTGTCGACATACTCCAATACCATCAGTTTAGCTAAAACAGCTAAATTCAATTGTAAATTCTGAATATCCGATAGCATTTTTCTTACATAAAACATATTCAAAAATCTTTTTGCCTGCCTTGGGTTCCCTTTTAATGTAACTGATACTATATCACTGATTTTACTAAAGATATCAAGTTGATTTTCAAAATCCGATGCTTTATGTTTTTCATCTACCAGGTCATTCATTTCTTTACTGATTTCTTTTAATCTTTCTTTAATATCAACAGAACTTATAATTTCTCCTTTGATAAAGAAGCCGTCTTCCTTTAGTTTAGCGATTAATATATCCAATTTTTCCTTCTTGAGATACATTTCGCAAATAAGTAATAGCATATAATTCTTTATATCAATATCAGATAATTCAGGTAATTTTATCGGTAACTGCACTATCTTTTCAATATAATCTGCTGAAACATCTATTTCCTCACCCTGAGACAACAAAGGATATTTCTTTTTTATAGCATATTTTATAATCTCTTCATCCATGGCTATGATAAAGGTTGTTTTTTTAACTGATAAGAAAAGTTTAACAGCTTCCAAAGTCTCCAATATTCTTTCAGGACTACATCTATCAAGGTCATCTATCATAATTATTAAATTATCAATGTTTGATTCATCATTTCCTATCAATCTTTCAAATTCTTCTCTAAAGGTCCTGATATTTTCAACAATACTTTCATTTTCATCAGTATCATCCTTTAGATATTTTTTCAAATCAGTTATACTACTACCAATTTTTTCAACATCTTCTGTTTTAGTCAAATCAAGCTTCTTAAAACTCTCTATAGAACTTAACAATGCAGGTATTGGATTCCCCGTAGCTAAACTCATAGCCAATGGTATGCCTTTTTTTGCCAAAGACCCTCCAACCCTAATCCAATCAATTTTGTGAATTAGCTTTGTTAGTCCATCTTTACAATCCTTTGAAACTTTTTTATTATCATTTATTGCTCTTAATATTGAGTCCATTAATGCCGTTTTAGCATCATCATAACCTTCAAAAATCCATGCATTAATAAAAATTGGAACAACCTTTCGGTCTTCTGTTTTATCAATTTTATCTTTTACAAGATTTAGAAGAGTAGATTTACCACTTCCCCAGCTACCAAATAAACCTATAGTTAATGGATTCATTCTATCGCTAATCGCAATATCATAAATTAATTTGGAATACGGCTCATAAGATAACATGTCAATTGTAGAAACATTATCTGCCCACATGTATTGACCCCCTCTGTATTATTTCTATTAACAACCGTTAAATACTTCTATTAAACAATTCTACTACCAAATATGCCCTAATTCAACAAATATTACATATTGGTAATAAAAAGTCCAATAGTGCCTGAAATCAACACTATTGGACTTTTTTGTAATATGTTATTAGAAATTACACAATTTGATTATCAATCAGTGTATTAATTAATTCATGATGATATATAGAACTATTTTTACTTAAACCTGCAAACTCAATAAGTTCCCACCTTCGTACTAACCCATCCTTAGCCAAGTTCTCGAATGCCCATTTTATTCTTCTTACTTGAAATTCTTCCACAGATTCGATTTTCTGCATCAAATATTCTTTTGTCTCTGGCATTTTATCAAGATACTTTTGTAATATTGTAGAATTCTTTATTTTCGTACCTATTAAATGAATCGTAATACGTTCTGGCTTTTCATCACTCTCTTTAATCAGTCGAGTATGTTCTTGAACCAACTGCAAATACTCTTTATCCCGTGTACCCCAATCAATTCTTCCCTTTTGATGTATAGCTATTTTCCGTTTAGGCGAGTTTTCATTAAGCCATGCTTTATCATGTCTGTATAACCAATCATAAATTGAGCGATAATTATCACGTATATATGTCTTACTTTTTTCAGGATTATTCTTGATAGCTTCTAACCACTGATTTCTATATGCAATATTTCTATCATCATTAATAATAATAGAATTCTTTTTCTTTTTTAATTTAACTTCAATTCTATCTTCAAACACATCTTTTGCTGAAACATCTAAAAACTGCATAAATAAAAGATGTTGAAGCGGATGAAATCCTTTCCTATGTTTCCGTGAAATAGTTGTTACCCAGTTTGAGCAATCGGTATAAAAATTACACTGAGTTAAATTCAAAAAATCCTCACCAAAGTAATCCTTAAATGCTTGAAGCATATCTTGCTGATATATTAAATTAATTCTTTCAGCTAAACCTTTTTCTATTAGTTTACTGACATATAAATTTCTGAAATAATTATCTTCCTTATGTGATATTTCATGGTTCAATATGTAATTAATATTTTGAGCTAACGCTAGAGACTTATTAATGATTTGCTTCTTCTCAACGCTGATAATATTATTGTCAATGCAAGAATTAAAAGTTAATGTTTCCTCGTTATAATAAAATTTGTTTCCCAACTCCATTGATGCACTTATATAAGTTTGCCGATTTCTTAAATGTATATCAACTGAACTATCATATAAAATCGTTCTATGTTTATGGCAAACTAACAGCCCAGGCACTTGATGCATTCTGTGCCAATATGTTTCTCCATACTTAACCAAATCATCCTTGATGCAATCAGGACAAAATCGTAGATAGTTATTTGATTTAATCGGTTTATTTGTCGCTCCAATTGCAGTAAATATCTTTGAGCCTTGGTTTCCAAGCATTAAATTATAAATATAATTTGCTCTGTTTTCCTGTAAAAAAGCTGTATAGAATGGATATAGTGTATGTTTATGAATAAGTTCTTCTGCAGAAATCGAAAAATACTTTGGTATATTTGCGATTAGCGAATTAATATTTGCTGGCAATTCCATAGAAGCTGTTACCGTAGTTGAGCCAAATAGTTCTTGCAACGTCAGTTTACTGCTTAAATTTCCTGAACGTACATGATGTCTTGCTAACGTTGAATAAAGGATTTCATCTTCATAAAACTCAGGGAATGATATTATCATTCTTTAATCACCATCCTTAAAAAGTCATTATTGATATCTCTTATGTATCCTTTTTCTTTCAATGCATCGTGAGCCGTCACATTACTCTTTTTGGCATTCATACAGATATATCTTAAGTCATTTTCATTACTAATTTCGTTTCTCTTCGCAACTTTCTTCTTTGATATATTTGATTTCGTATTGTCAAATGTCAGTTTATAAGCTTCCCTTACTATCTCATTAACCGAACCAACAATACCTATTTTCTCCATTACCTGTTCTATGCACCTTTTTGCTTTTTCAGGTTCTACTCCAAGTTCCAATAACTTTACAGTAGCATGTTCCTTAACGCTTTCATTACTGATTACAACATTTCCAGTATGTAATTTCTGCAATTCCTTTAACTTTTCATTATAATTAATCCCAGATAATTCCTTATGCATAAACTCGTCCATATTAATAGGAGAAACATCTTCAAATTTACAGATTTTAACAATGTTTCCTGATTTTAATGCCTCCATTGCAGGTTTTATGACATGAAAATTCTCTTTTGCCACTTTCTTAATCAGCTCAACCGTTATTTCTTCTTTCCCACTGGATATTGCCTTCACTTGCGTCATTGCGTACATTTTTTTAGCAATATCCGTAATACCCTGCGATTGCTCAAAAAGTTCATCACTTAGTTCTTTTGATAATGGTACAATTTTTTTTGTCCATTGATACGTAAACATTCCTTCTAAAAATAATTGCCAGGTACTGTCCTTTTCCATTCGCTCAAAAATAATATCGCCCTGTCCGCACATTCTCCTTGATTGTCGAAATTCTCGGCTTAATATTTCCATGCTTTTTGGAGTACCGACCAGTATGATAGGAAGAGATATCTGGTTTACAAGGGTTACAAAAAAATTCAGCATCTTTTCACCACCACCTGATTTTGCCGTACTAAGATGTTGAATCTCATCTACTACTAAGCATCCTAAATTAATATTTTTTGCTATTTGAGCAATTAATGGAAGCATTACATTTGTAGAAATACGTTCTTTAGAATATTTCATATAATAATTAGTACCAATGACTTTATCAATTGAATTGAAGGCCTGTAAACAAATTGCTCGTATTGAGCCATCAAATGGGCAATCTATTTTCAGATATACAACCTGCAGAGTATTTATCTTTCTACCAAAATACTCTCCATGGGATATTACTTGTGGCATGGTTGAGAGAACCCTGTGTATTGCTGTTGTTTTTCCAATACCAGAAGAACCTACAATTGCAAACCCTGTTAATGTAGAATTGTTATCAGTAATATAATTATTATGAAACTCACCATCAACTATCATCTGATAACCATTATTAAATGAAGATGCATACTCTGAACTAAGAATATTTCTCTTAAGATATCCCTGTCTTATAATTCTCGAAAATATCGCCTCAAGCTCCAAATTAATTGTAAAAGGTTGGTAGTAATCAAAGATTCTCTGTATAAGGTGGAAACGATACTCGGCTTCTAAGAACCTTTCATTTTCATCGTAAAAAGGATATATAGCCAGCTTGTCCATTGCTTGTAATTTTGTCATAATCGGTGGCAGAGCCTCAATAAAAGGATTCCCATTATATTCTGGAATCATCTGTTCTTTATATTGTGCAATCTCCACTTCAATTCCGTTCTGTAGATATGTTTTCTTTGCTCTGTCCATTCATTCTCCCCCTTTGTTTCTCTTTTAGCATTGCAATATCATTTTCCAATACAATGTCGTCATTTGAAGATGACTTATTGTAATTTTCATTTATTACTTCTTTTTCTGCTTCTTTACCAAGGAAAAATGCTTCATTCTGTCTATTAATCCTCTTTTCAATTTTTCTGTTCAAGTTGATATCTTCAATGATTTTTTTATTGCTTATACCATTATCTCGATGTTTCTTCGTTTCGATTACTGCCTGGTTCACTATGTTCTCAATTTTGGTCATCAAATCGGTAGCATCCTGAAGCTTATCATTCTCTACCAATTCCCTGTCCAACTTTTCTTTTTGGATTAAATACAAGATTTCATCCAACGTTTTATTAAAATATCTCTCTTGATGCTCGAGCAGGCTTAATTTTTCAAAGCTTTTTCCTTCTTGATTTTTCAAATATATATGATTTAAATTCCTTGGGTCATACGATACTATAATTCTCCATCCACCCTCATTTCTGGCTTTTTCAAACCATTTATTTTTAACCGTAGTATCAGAAAAATATAATAAAGTTTTAAAGCTAACCCCATTAGCTCCCACATATGCAGTATCTTCTGGCATCAGACTTAATTTTAAAATATCTTCATTGACAATCCTCAATGCACCCGACCGATTTTTGATTCCCCAATTCCACAATTCTATAGGAACAGGCCTGACGTTTTCCTTAATCATATCTTCATCACGCTTATAATTAACTAAAACTTCTTTCATATTATGCTGTATTACCATATGTAATATGACTTGCGTGAACTGATATAAATCGAGTTTGGAATCCAACCTATAGTCTTTAGCTCCCCGCTCATGAAAGGAACTGTCAATACTTCCTGGTAATATGGGCTTAATAATCTGATGAGTAGTACGAAAATAACGTTCGATAATAGACTTCATATCTCCACGGTAACTGGACGAATTTTCTATTTTTACATTAAAGGAATTAATAAATCTTGAGATGTTTGTACCTTCCAGTTCACCTCTGTCGCCCAGTATTACCAGAGGTAGGTGGTGTGTCGGCCACTGTTCTTGACTAATGTCAATGCCATATTCCTTGCAAAATTCCACCTTGTCTGTAACTGAATTTGCAATCGCCATTGCCATTCCAATCCAACTACCACTTTCCAATCCTACATATACCGATGTAATAACTCTTGAAAATACGTCTATCATATAGTAAACTGTGGGACGACCGATTACCCAAGACCTATTGTAACGGCTAACCAAAAATATGTCTGCTGAAGTACAATCTATCTGATATATTCCTGGCGAACTGCATTCATATGTGGAATTTCCTAATATTGCTCTATGATTCAGTAGAAAATTTTTATATCCATCTCGATATGATATTTCTACTTTGTAGTTTCGTTCATTATTGAACCAATAACGAAACTGTTGCATGGAGGGTATCTGGTAAGTAGGTTTAATCAATGGAATCTTTACTCCTTGCTCGATTTTAAAATCTTCCGAGAAATAATTTCTAATCATAAGGTTGTATACTGTTTTTAGTGTATTTTTCTTTTTAGTATAATAATATTTATCTATTGCCAGTCGGAAGACTCTTTTCATTTCATCATCAACATTTATACCTTCCCCTACAATATCTGCATATTTTTTGGGTCTTCCCAACTTTTTGCTTCCAATTTTCCTACCTTGTGATTTTCCACACATATAGTAATCAGGTAATAGAGCATTTTTACATTTACCATTCTTCCAATATTTCTTTAAATACCTTTTTATGGAGCTTTCACTGACTAATAATGCTTTACTTGCATCTTTTATAGTAACAACTCTTCTATCTGGATAATAAATATCTGGCTCAGGCATATAATTAAGAACAAATTCGATTGTTTTATATGCCTTATTTCTTATATCCTTATCTTTATTAGGTATATCTTTTTCTCCAACTACCCTTGCCATCGGGTCTGTTACAATTTCACATTCACCGATATCTAATGCTTGCTAATATTCTTGACAGCTTTTACATATGGCCATTTATTTGAATAAACGTCAATTAAGAATGCAATTTCATTTTTTTCATCAACCCAAAGAATTCTTTCATAAATATTTACATTACCTTCTGTTCGTTTTACTATGGTATTTACATTTAATATCATGTTAACTTCACATCCTTTTAGAATATATCAATTGATTGAATTAATATTAATGGAGTTCTATTAATATCTATTTTCTTATCCATGTCAACCTGAATAATTCTTCTTGCCAGAAGGTGCTTAAAAACAAGGAGACCCATCCCAGATTCCATATTTTGTTCCATATCAAAGTCAGCTGTTATTTTTCTGATTGGTTTAGCCATATTATTCTTGATTAAGTCCAGTAATGTCCTGCATAGATAATCTTTTTCTCCTATACTAATTCCATTTATCTCTCCAATATCATGGCATGTGCGTATCCATTCAATATTTTTGCACTTAGCAATAGGTATTTCTTTTTGAGTTACTATTCCAAAGTCAATATTACGTTTCTCAAAATATCTTCGGATTATCTCCAGTCGCTCAATTGTACTCTTCTTTTCTAATTCAGATGATGCTTTAATATTCCTTGCAATATATCGTTCATTTCCTTTTTCATCTTTTTGACTGATTAAGAATGTTGTAGTCAAAATGTAAGGGACTTCTCTTGCAAGGGCACTGTATTTATCAATATCTAAATCAATGCTGTTTGTAAGTACTTCGTCAATATCAAGTAGAGGCCAGTGCTCTCGAATATCGGTAACATTACTTTCCCATTCCAAAAGATAGAAATATCTTGTCTGGATATCAGATAATAACTCATGGATACGTCCCGTTTTCCAGCTATAAAGCCTACTCACTTTTCCTAAAGACGGTGTTGTCTGTACATTGAGCCAAGGTTTGTAATCACTTAATTCACCTTTTCCACGACCATCTTTGATAAACCTTTCATATTTTTCTTTTGTCCAGTCCAGATTGCGTTTAGACATTGTTACCTCCTTGGCATACCTTTTTTAACAAAACCGTGTTAGTTGATATTTAATTCTTTGATTCACTTCTACTTAAGTGACAAGTCTTAACAAAGAAAAATTCTATCAATTTTTTCTTTATTTAAATTATAAAATTCCAGGCTAAAATCATAAGCATCCTGTTCTTTCTTATTTTCTATATACCGCTTCATAATTTTTTCATTGCAAGGAAACTCATATTGTCTGCCCTTCCCTAAATCAGGTAAATAAACAGATTGGTACTTATGGCGCATTTCGTGTATAAGGGTGTCAATAAACTCTTCAGTAGTCATTGTCTTACCAACAAACAGGTAAATATCTATGAAATTATACTCATCACAGTATCCACCAGCAACTTTATGATACATTACCGTTAAGAGACCTAAAAAACCAATGGACTTTTTCTTAAAAGTAAATATATCCTTAATATAACTCCTCACCGTCCCATATATCCTTAATTCAACGTCCATTTTTTGATAATCCTTAGAGAGCAAATCTATTAATTCTCTTATTTTCTTTGTTTCAATCCACGAATTATTACTAATAACTATCATAAAAAACACCTACCTTTTCTATCTTTAATGTATTTTATAGGCAAAAATAAAAATGCCATGAACTATATGTAATTTTATGGTTTTTTTTAAAACCGCATATAATTCATGGCATTTGCCATATTCCTATTTAATTAAACTACTTCTATAAAAACTATAATTCAATTATAGTCCTGTTATCATTTATATTCAATACCCATTCATGAGCTTTAGTCTATTCACTTCAGAAAACCAATCACCTGTACTGGTTATATCATCAAATTTTATTAGGCTCTCAATTTATACATTAATCTTATTAAAGCGAAAATTATCACTTGAAATAGATGAGATTATAACGAAAGAAAACTGGAATGTCTGCATATGCAAGTATCCCAGTTCTGTTAGCCAAAATATGTTTTTACCCGAGTAATATAAATTCAAATTGTTGAGACATTATCCAAACCCTATTCTTAATTCTTTTTGGTTGAAGTAAAAAGAGCCTTATTTCCGTTTGGCTTATACACCTCCCAAGCTGTATGCACACCGATATCTGTTTTTATTATTGTTCTTCTTGATACTTTCTGTACTTTTTCATCTGGACCAATCATTTCTTTTAAGGTATTAATGATAACGTCATCTTTTTTAACTAAATTATTAGCCATAAATCCTCCTAGAATTCTAATTTATTTAAATAACTTATCATTGATAACATCACCATTTTTGTTAACCATTATACTATCTACAACAAAAACCCATATTTGAAACGTTTTCCATTGATTTATGATTATTCTTATATGTATCTACACTCCCATGAATAAAATTATCATTGCAATTAACCATATAAGTAGAGTAAAGAAAATTAGTAGCACTTGTCTAGGTTCATACTATAGATTTAAATTGATGTATACATTATCCAAATCCTCTTGCAAAATACCTAAATATCGTTTTGTAATACTGAGAGAAGAATGATTAAGTGCTTCCATAATTAGAACTAATGATACACCAGATTTCCAAGCCCAATACCCCCATGTCTTTCTAAGCGAATGTGGACTAATCGGCTCTTCAAACCCGCACATGTCCCCTGCATATTTCAAAATATTACATGCCTGCTATCTACTAATGGATTTATGCTCTACATTCCTAATCGAAAACAGAAAATCCGTCTGTAATGGTTTTCTGTTTTCATACAATTCTACGTACATAAAGTTCCTTTTAAAGCTTGAAGCCTATTTGTCTGCTCTGGAAAATAATAATCTTTAATTCTTTTTGACTTCGGAATATGAACAACTGGAATATATTTAATGTCTTTTCCTAATATATTAATATTACAGAGGATTCCATAGCAATTCTTTATCTTCAATTTCTTATTCATGTACCTTTCTGCAATTATTTCGAAAACTCTTCCACTTAAACTAATAATCAGTTGAGGATTAATACTTTCAATTTCTTTTTCAAGTAAATCGAAACAATTTCCCGTTATTTCTTCTATGTAATTTTTATTCTTAGAATTTACATCTTCTGGCAACTTCTCAGTGTAACATTTTATTAAATTCGTGCAATATATATCATTTATAGTAATTCCAAGAGGTTGCAATATATTATTATTAATATATTTATATAATGCTCTGTTTGGATTATCCAGTTTTAAAACCACATCTGCCTGCTCACTAGTTCTAACTGTCGGTGAGTGCCCGATAATCATTACTTTAGGTTTAACCCCTCCATAAAATGCATCTGGCTTAGTTAACATAACACCATCTATTTTATTACATTTATTGCAATTAATTATTTCCGTTCTTATATCATACTCCATACATGCCACCAACCTTTTTATCCTCACAATATTAATGTAAGCCAATGTCATTACTCGGTTTTTCTAATACAACTTTATAATTATCCTCTTCTTTTACATCAATACCTCTCACAAACTTTATTTTGTGTGAACAAACTGCATATGAAAAATCTATTAACAGGTTATCTTCCGAAATGTTTTTCTTTCTATCTTTTCTTGCAACTGGCATAATCATGAATTCACCATACGACTTAGCAAGTTGCTTGAAAAAATCTCTGTTTTTAGTACCATTTATCTCATCCATCCATTGGTATCTGCTAACTGTTGCCAAAATTCCATCGTATAAATTCAAGCCGTAGTCCTGCATTCGATTTATCGACTTATCAATATTAGGTCCAATATGTACAAAATACCCCTTTCCGTTATTTCTTTCTACATCGTTATAAATAAAACATTTATCAGGAAATGGTGGCTCTATGTAAACTACATCAACAAAGTCATCAATATAATCCCCATTAGAACGTTTCTTCCAGTCTGTAAATATTTTTTTACCCGTTTCATAATTTTTATATAAAATACCAATGACAGGTTTTTCATTAGGGAAAAATAAATATAAAACTCCCTCCCAACTAGCATCATTCCATAATTCTAAATTTATAGGTGAAGAAAAAAACATTGTTCTTTTTTCTTTAGTAGGTAACGGTCTTAGTTTTCCAATAGCAGGTTTTTGAATTTTCGTCACACCTCGTAATCTCCAATATAACCTATCAAACCCAGCTTCATCTCCTACGTTATAAAATGTAAACGGCTTTAATGGTGTTAAAATATATTCTTCTGCTTCAGTATCAAAAAACACAGGAATAAACTTGTTATTCTCAGAATAATTATCATAAATGTATTGGTATACAATATTAACTTCCCAGGAGACACCCTTTCCTTTTGTATTCTGTCCATAGCACTTATCAAAATATGATTTAGTTATGACAACCACTACAAAGTCTGCTTCACGAATTTGATTATCCATCCATTTAGGCCAGCCTTCTGCAGGAGCTTCTTCGTATAAATCAACATTAGCATCTATACCCTCTGAGCGTAATTTATTTGAAAAATCCAATATTTTATTTTCAAATACTTCATTCTCATGACTATACGAAACAAATACCCTTGGATTATCTTTCACTTTTTTCCTTCCCCCTTTTTATCTCATTATCACTCTATTTCTACCAATTTTTCCAACCTATTAAAACTCAATTGTCATCCAAGTCACCTTTCATTAGAATTTTATAAGAATTTACCTACGAATTATATTTACTATGTATAACTGTATTCAAATTTTTGAAATCACATAATATCGCTCCCAGCTCTTTTAATCTACTGAGCTTTATGCTTTTCTGCAACGGAACTTTATCATTAAGTATTTTTGTATTTAAAACATAAAATTCCCATTGAAACAAATCAAGAGGATTTAATATTTCTGGATTTTTTTCTTTATGTATACAGAAGACATAAATATCTGCCTGTCTCTTTTTAATGCTATCATATGTGTTATTTTTCATATCCCATGCTTGTGTAGGTTGTATTCCAAATTTTATATCCGAATAGCCATTTTGATACCAACTTTGTATATATCCTGAAGATTTCACTTCAATCTTAATACCGTCATTTGATAAAATGTCAAAACTATCCCATTCCGTTCTTGTGCCCTCAGTAACATCAAGAGACAAGGCAACAATATATTCTGCCAGCTTACCTCTTTCTGCGTTTCCAATTAAGTCCGAATGTGCCCATGACCAAAAATCCTTTATAGTTACATTCTTATCATGATTATTATTAACAAATGGTTCTCTTCCGCTCTTTTTGCTTATTTTTATTTCTTCAATCATCTTTTTACCTCATTCAATCGAAATTATCTATTTGTTTGCTATATTAAATTCAAATCCAGAAGTTTATTTAAAAATTATCATCTAATTATACATATGATAAAAAGATAATATATAAATCCCATATATTCCTCGTGGTAATTTAATTGTATCACATAGTATGAAATATTTGCCATATATTAATAGATAATTTGTACGAAAAAGTATACTTTATGGTTATCTATAAATTTACTATCTTTTCTATTCATAAAAGTGCTCTTTCTTTTTTTGAATATATCCGTAATCAAAATGATATTTTCGGACAAAAATTAGTATGATATAAAAAAATAGAAAGGAGCATATTATATGCAAACTAATAAGGTATACTCTTACTGCAGGGTTTCACATTCTGACCAGAATATTTCACGCCAGACAAATGCAGTAAAGACTTATGCTATGGAACATGGATTAGCTTTAGATGACCGAGACATTATTATTGACAAAGCATCAGGAAAAGATTTCTGCCGAGACGGTTGGCGTTTATTAACGGAACACTTACTTAGACCACAGGATATATTAATAATAAAGGAACTGGATAGGTTATCTCGTGACTATATTGGAATAAAAGAAGAATGGCACAAGTTATGTGAAATGGAAATTAATATAATTATCATTGACACCCCTATACTTAATACAGCTCATAAATCTGACCTTGAGAAACAGCTTATAGCGAATATTGTTTTCGAATTATTAGCTTATATGGGAGAAGCTGAACGAATGAAAATCCGCCAACGTCAGGCAGAAGGTATAACTAACGCTAAGGCCAAAGGCATAAGGCTGGGTCGTCCTAAAACTCACATCCCTGATAATTTTGAGCCTGTTACCGAGAGATGGAAAAATGGAGAAATAACAGCAAAAAAGGCTATGGCACTTTTGGGATTAAAAAGAACAACTTTTTATAAATTTCTCGCCCAGCATCAATCCCATTAGTATAACTCCTTCATAGCTAAAACTCCCTCAGTAATAAGAGTGTTATCTTGCTCTTATTACTGAGGGAGTTTGTTTACAAGGTGCATATGTTATGTCAAACTCAAATAATAAACTATTCCTACAAATAGTTGAAGTATAAGTTAAGTAGACAACTTATCCAAATATCATCTGCACGATAAATCTTTTTTAATTAACATAAAACAAGCCAAAACAGTTTACTTTTACTCTACTCCGTAAATCAGGTTTAATTAAACCTCATAATCATCCGCATCCATAATACATTCAAAACTAATTAGACCTCTGCTAGTTCTTTTTTTTATATATGCTTCCTTACATCTAATTAAATATTGCTCAACTTTAATATATATTTTATTTAGTATACATATTAATGCGTTAAAATGTTCACCCAATTCTTCTTCTGTTATTTTAAAATCAATAGATAAGCATTTGTCACTTCTGCGACTTAAAAAAGTGTTAAAATAGTTACTATGTTTTATGCATAGGCTGGGTGAATCATATAATAAAATATCCTTATAATTCTTAATTACAAATATTTGCAGTTTTGCAAAAAGAATTTTTCCATTCTCAGTATTTTTAACTAAGAGAAATTTATAATTGTCACTCTTTAGAATCCAAATATCTTTGTTACCAGTACATTGCTTTTCAATATTTATATCAACTTGATTTCCTTTTTCCAAGATATTAATTATATTTACTAATGGAATAGTTACTTCATTATTAACAGAATTTGATACCATAAACAAAACCTCGCTTAATCAATTAATATTGGTTTCTCCATAATAATTTATATGCAAACTAAATTAATATAAGTATAATATTTATATTCTACTGCAATTAAAATTACGAAATCTCCCTCCAGTACATTAATTATAAAATATCTTTTCATACAGTACACTAAATATAAATATTATGTGTAATATTAAATGAAGTAGATTTATGTAATCTAAGGAGTGACTTTTAAACGGGTTTATTTATGATTCACATCCGTATTAACATCTTTCATAAGACTATCCTTTTATGTAATGCTCTTAATGGACTAAACTTTTTTAAAATATAAGTATTGATGCTATCTCAGTTATAACGTGCTAGGACCTACTGTATTCAAACTTCCCTCATCATCTAGCTTACGTATTATCTCTATATTAAATATTATGTAAAGTTCTGGCACATGATAAATTTTTCATCTTATAAGAGTGCTTATTTTACTGGATGTCCGACTACACTCTTTACATATTGTGTCAAGTTCATGTTAAATAGTAATCTCTATCGTATCCCTTATAATATTGGTAAACCTCCCCACTTGTAGTATAATAATTTAATAAAACAAAAAAATATTCCAATGAGGAGGACAATATGAACCAATTATTTAGGAAAGCAAATCTCAACTCTTCTTTTTTAATCGCATCAGAAATAATAAAGGTTATATCGGACAATAACCCTTATGATAGATTAGATGAATTACTATATATACATGCTCAATCACATACAGATTTTATGAGTGACTTTTTGACTGAGAACATTCAATGCATTATAAGTCCACAGAAGAGAACTCTGCTCCACTCTTTTATTGAGCAGTTTTTTGGTTGTTTATTAAGTAACGAATTTTATTATTTTAAAGATAATTATTTTGATGAGCCTGGTGAGCAACTTCTTTCTGATTTCATTGAAGATAAACGTATGCTTTTTTCTGATTGTTCGGTAGACATTTCGTCATTTCAAGAAGAAGCTGAGCAAATCGAGAACGAATTCGAACAAGAATATGATAAGGATGAACCCAACACCCAAGATATAGAAAAAAGAGCCAGAAATCTATTAGACAAAATGGAGGCAACTTTATATTTAAATTACGATGAACTTACTGATAGTGTATTCTACTTACTTTACAACAACAAGAAATTTCTTTTTGAATTCAACTATTTTATTGCACCCTTCGTAACCTCCCATTTATTACCTACTGATATCTTTGATGACCATTTTCATATAAAACGTTGTTCATCTCTTCCTAAATGGTTGCAAAACGGTATTATTTATCGAGATAGAGCAACCTGCCAACACTGTGGATTTGATTTATCAAACTCTTTTCGAATAATGGAAATGGGACAGATGCATTTTGACCACATAATCCCTTTGGAAAAAGGTGGTACAAATGATTCTACAAATTTTCAATTGTTATGCTCCGTATGTAATTTAAAGAAAAATGATAATTTAGTTCTTCCAGATTATCATTATCAAATGTATTGGTAACAATTAACATCATCCAACTATACATATGGGAATAATGTTCACTTGACTTATATCAATACTATTTTCAATTTGACATTAGTTTCAAAATGTCTATTCTTATTTTGGCTATTCTCGATATAGTTTTGAGTATAGCCAAAATTCATTGAAATATCATTCTAATACCTACTCCTGATATCTATACTTTTTGAGTATATTTTCATGCAATAGGTCGATACTTGCTAATTAATCTATCCCCTGAACACGTTTCATCATGACTTAAATGTGCCATTTTCCTTTTTTATGTTAGTCCCATTAAAATCTGCATGAATGATTTTATTATTGAAGTAAATGTTCAATAATAGGAAATACCCTGCTAGTGCATTGTTCTCATTGCATATTCTATTACCACGAATAATCTCCACCTGATTATAAAGTACTAAAATAATTATCATTCTTGCCCTAAACTTATGCATAATCTGCATTAGTTATTTCCGTATATCTCTTGCCTAACTTTTTTCATCATTCCTAATAGCATCTTTATGATTTCCTGAGTTTCAGAATCAAGTTCTTCAAACTTCTGTTTTGTAATATATTCTCTACGATAGGCAAATTCCAAATGACAACGAACTTCATTTGCAGAACCTAATGCATTATTTAAGAATGAGTATTGCTTAGCCAAATACGTCTGCCCGTTACCTTCAGCAATATTCGCACTAATGGAATTACTACTTCTTGTGATTTGAGAAACACTCCCGTATTTCTCCATGTCTGGGTATAACTTTATTATCTCATAAATTCTATCTGATAGAGTCATGGCTCGTTGATACACGATTAAATCTTTAAAATTACGAATGTACACCTCGGGAATATTATCTTTACTCATTTAATTCTTTCCCCTCTCTAGGTTGATTAACCCTTTCGTTTCCAATGCCTTCAGTCCTTCCAGTTCTTCAAATGTATCCTCTCCATTGCTTTCTTTAATAAATATTAAAACATTATAGATATTTTCGAGGACATAAAATCTTATCCCATCTAATACTGATAATTCATTATTCATAAAGCTTATCTCAAAGAACCTATCCTTTAATCTATTTAAAGCGGCCAGTACATCCATCAGCTCCTCAACACTTAAGCCCTTATCCACCGAATAACCTAAAATTGTTTTATCTATTTCGTCCAGCTCCCTTTTAATGTTATCTAAACTCAAACTATCTCCTCCTCTTCTATCTCATTTACTTAATTATAGATTAATGTCAATGCTTTTAATACGGCAAAACGGTTCTACCATGTCGGAGCAAAGGGAGCAGACTTATGAATTTAGCAAGTAAGGATTACTGCATTATATTCATTTCCTTATTACATAAGTTTTTTCTCGAAAGCCTTGATTTTTCTGGTTTTCCTGAATTTTAACTTTCGGAATACATAAACCTATATATGCTTGAAAAAAACAATAAAATTATGTACTATATTCTCTATAACAAGTAAAAAAATGTGAAGTCACCAATATAAAGAATCACTATAGCCAAGTTGAAAAGAAGTTGCAAAGCAATCTAGCTCATGATTTTTTATATATATATTGATGCCTTCGCATTGAATTTTTAACTTTTATTTTATACCACTACTATTTTGATATGCACTAGAAGTGAATATAATATTACAACTAACAAAATCCAGTTAACTAATAACATTTTTCTCTTTAAAGTTAACTGCTGTTAATATTTAACACTATACAATATACATTATTCGACAAATTAATTACATGTTTTTCTAGAATTTTTAAACAAGGTACTAAATTAACAAAACATCTAACAATCTATTTTTAGTAGATTATCTAAAAATTATAGTTATTGTACATAATTTTAATTCTTCTGCATCTTTACAAGAAACCTTATTAAGTAACCAGAACGCAATCATCAAAAAAGGAGAGCATATGTTATTTGCCCTCCATAAAAGTTAAAATGGTATATCATTAAATTCTGTTTCGTCAGATTGACTATTTGTAATTATAACTTCTTCATAAACTTTTTGGCTCTCTTTTTCCTTTGTTTCTTTTTCCTTAGCTTCTTTTTCCTTTGCTTCTTTTTTCTTATCTTTAATCGCATCAGCCCAGTAATACGTATTAGCATAGATAGTCTTCCATTCTTCCTCTCCAAATACCATACGCACTGTATCTTGACTAACCATAGTTGCAGATACTTTAGCACCTTTCAATAGGTTTGACTTATCCTCAGCGGCCTCTAATGCTTCTTCCGTAATCTTTGGTATTACATAAAAAGATACCATAAAATTCATACCAGCTTTTTTCCTTTCTTCTACAGCCCTTTCTCTAAGATGGTCTGGTATCAAATTACCCTGTACCTTATTGATGAAACCTAAAACACAAAACATATTGATTGTTGATGTGATTATTGCAAGTTTTTTCCTATATCCTTTTTTCTCAAGTATTTTCTGTAAAAATCGTGCTGATACAAAGAATACACTCTCCTCACCAACTGACTCATTCAAAGACATAATGTGCTCCTGTCCTATACGATTTAGCTCCGCCAGTAAATATAGGTGCTTATTGATATACTTATGCAAAGCAGGGTACTCTATCTTCAATTTATATTCATTCTTTCGGATGAGTTCAATGTTACTTTGATATTTTCCCTCCTGGTCTATCATCCAATTAACTTTATCAGCTTTGATATTAAGCATATTGCATATTATAATAGTAGCTTGAGCAAAGTTACAATTGTAGATTATCTCTACAATATCAACCAAACCCAATACAATTCTTGTATTGTTATCAGCCGTTTTAGTAAAATACTTATAACATCCATTCTGTTGATTTATAGAGGCTCTATAACCTTCATAAAAAATACAACTGAAATCACAACCTAACTCCACGTCAAACTTTAGGATTGAAACAAGGTTTACTTTACAGATATAATCATAAACATTATCAAGAGTAGCCATTATAATCTCTTCGCTTTTCTGTAATAGACTTAGCCTCTTTTCTAGTATTCTCTTATAGTTAATGCGTTCCTCTTCTTTGAAGTTCTGTGCCAACTTTTTCTTCTCTGCAATGGTTATTGTTGTGTATTTTCTATTTTTATCAGCCTCTTCCATCATTTGCCTATATTCTTTTTGTTTCTTTATCCATTTTTTTGCACTTAACTTTCTATTCCTCATTTTTTCATAAGATATATTTGCCTTAGCTCTTTTTTCTCTATATTTTTTAAGCTCACGTTCATAGGCTGACTGGTTAGTTCTTTTTAGCAGTCTGAGGTTATCCATTAAAAGTTTAAAATCCGAATACTTTTCCCAGTCTTCAACATACACGTCATTAATTGCAAACTGTCTGTTATAGTCTACCTCTTTTCTGAATTCTTTCTCAAAATCGTCCAATGTTAGCATTTCTTTTTCCAAAAATCTTACTGCCTCGAAATATTCTTGTCTTTTACTTGTATTCATATAATATCCTCCTGTTCTTTACTATGTTTATAGGCATCAAGTTACTTACTTGTTGCTTATAATACATAACTTACGGACAAAAGGATATAGCTCATCTGTCGAACCAGGTTCGAGCTTTATTACGTTGTTTTGTAAAAGTGTCTACGCAAAAAATGGAGTGCATCAATCTTTATGCACTCCATTAAATACTCGTATTATTAATAATGCCTAATTCACTAAAATCCTACTTATTATTTATCATCCTTTAATTACAATACACGGCTCAGACAACAGTTTTATATCCTGGCTTAAGCCCGTTCTAAGCATTGCGCCCGCAACAAGGTTATAAGCAGATTCCACAGTAACAGCATTAGCTTCAAGAATTTTAGGATAATGTCTCATAAAACTTTGAACCGCTATCTTCGCATCTCCTGAATGACTAATACCTTTAGCCTCCTTTGATACAAAAGCTTCCCATAAAAATAAGTTCATTTGCCCATCCAAAAAATCATTCCATTTAAATGTCGGTTGGATAGGTAATGAAGTTTGCTTATAAACCTCATTTAATATAAATACCGACTCCGTTAACCCTGTACACAATGCACCGCATCCAGCCCTAGCACTCCACGCTCTATCTCCCTCTCCATACCTTGAACTTGTAAGTAATAAAGGATTTTCAGACACTGGTACAAAGAGTGGACATTCAAGTCCTAATGCGACCTTTATTCCTGCAGATAAATCTTTAGCAATCCCTCTGCAAAATTCAACAATATCTGTTCCTTCAACAAAGCTTTTACCGTCACTCCTACACCATCCGAACTTCTTCCCTTTGACAGAACCTATATCTGCACACCATACTATAATATCCATCTGCGTTTCTCCTTGCATTTCAGGCTCTTCCTTGAACCATATACCTGTTCAATCTATAAATCCATCTTAACCCCATTATTCTTGAGCCAGCTTTTCCTTGTCTCATAGTCTAGTAGTACCGATGCAACCATTGCCCAAAACTCTTTTGAATGGTCTTTGTAATACATATGGCACATCTCATGAACAATAATATAATCTAAGGCATCTGCTTTTGCCATAATAGCTCTCCAATTAAATAACAGTTCATTTTTAGCTGTACAGCTTCCCCACCGTTTTTTCTGTTCTTTTACCTTTACGCATGTCGGCTTAATATTAAAAAACCTTTGGTAATACTTAATCCTTGTTTTTATAACCTCTTGTGCTTTGTTACGATACCATTGCTCAATGGCTTTTTTTATTATAATGTCATTCTTTTCAGGTACAGTAACAATAAACTTACCTCTAAATAACTTAACTTCTGGCTTATTAACCGTAGCATCTTGTACTAACTGCATTGAATAGTTCCTGCCTAAGTACAAGAATGATTCGCCATTCACATACTCTCGGTTAATAGTGATATAGTACATATGCTTAAATGAATATAGCTTTTTAATTATCCAATTAGCACGGCTTTTTACTTTAGCAAGAATCTGTTCCTCGGTAGCCCCTATAGGTGCAGTAACCGTAATAATATCAGGCGGTTCTACAGCGATTTCCAGATTCTTTCTTTCTTTATATATTACATTAAATTTTATATTAGTTGTTCCATAATTGAAACTAAATCCCATGTCAAATTTACCTCTTTAATAAATAGTCCTTACTCCAATATCATAAAGTGTTTCTTCGCTAAATTCAACAATGGGCTTACCATCTTTCTTCTAACGCCTAATTTAATTTGTTTAAAATACTTGCTGTTCAGAGTCATAAATATTGCTCGTTCAATGTCGCTTGTTTTGCTTTGATTGTTAATCCAGTCAACAACAAAATTGTCCTCTACTGCTTTCCGAACATCTTTTGCAATATTCTTAGATAACTCAATTACTTCATTGCTGAAATAACTGGTATCTTCTTTTACAACACCCTCTTCAGGTGACTCTTCTAAAATGTACTGTTTAACAACAGCAAAGAATGCGTACTCCTTTTCGTCAAGCCCCAGACTATGAGACTGCGTCTTAACACCTTGCTCTACCTCTTTGTCTATGAACTCCTCCAGCTTCTTTTTACGCTCAATCCAAGCATTCTTTGATTCGTCCAGGATGCTTTGGAGCTTTTGTAATAGACTCGTATAATAAACAGGGTTGTCATCCATTTTAACGCTAATTGCATGTCTTACCGCATGTTCCATTGCGGATGCTTTTGCTTCATCCGATTTCAGTGTATTAATCTTACCTTTGAAATCATCTCCAAAAAGTGTGATAGGTTCTATCCACTGGCTTACACCAAGCGACTTAAGATGTTCAGCAATTATCTTCCTGACCTTTTCGCCACAATCACTTATATCCAGTTCCACCTGGGGACTGTACTTCGCCTTTGCACCAGCCCTTATATAACTGAGCCATTTAACATCATTCAATATATTGGTATCTACATTGGATGGCAACAATGCTTCCACTGCTGATGAGAAGAGTTTATATCCGATTTCGAATTCTGCCCTCTTATCTTCTGGTTCTAAAACTTTAATCAATTCATCCAAGTTATTTTTATTTTTCCCAATAAATACATTTACGATACTTTCACGATAAGATAGCATTTCCTTGTACAAGTCATCCATTCCCTGCATCGGTTGTCCCAGTTCTTCCTTATCAAATATAGCCAAGGCTTCTTCCAGGTTATCCGATACTCCAAAATAATCAACTACATAACCACACTGTTTTACAATTGTCTTTCCTTTTCCCTTACTACCTTCATCTTCACTCTTTACATCCAGTGTGCACGTTCTGTTTACCCTTGCAATCGCCTGTAATAAAGTATGTTCCTTTAATGGTCTATCCAGATACATTACCTGTTCAATTGGAGCATCAAATCCTGTAAGAAGCATATCTTTAACAATAATAAAACAGAGTTTATCTTCTTCTATTGGTTTCTTAAATCTTTTTATTATGGTTTCCTGTTCTGACTTTGTAGTTAAATGCTTTTTCAAATGTGGATGGTCATTTAGTTTACCAGAATATATTATCTTTGCCTCCAGCTCTTGACCGAACACTTCTTGCATATGATTATTGATTGCTTCATAATACTTAACACAGGCTTCCCTGCTAACACATACAATTTGACCTTTGAATCCATTTGGAAGTATATTGTCACGATAATGTATTAGTAAATCAAGCGCAATATCATTTATCCTATCATCTGCCTCTATGATAGCCTGCTTATTAGCATATTTCTGTTTGATTGCTTCCTTTTCTTCATCGCTTCGTTCATCAAACTCCGCATCAAAAAGTTCATCAAGGCTGTTACCGTCAATGTGAAGTTCTGGTCTCCTACCTTCATATACAATTTTAACCGTAGCTCCGTCATCCACTGCTTCCTTAATACCATATTTGTCTATGTATCCTCCAAAGGTTCTCGGTGTAGACTTATCTTCCTTATCGATAGGCGTTCCTGTAAATCCTATGAAAGTTGCATTTGGTAAAGCTTTTCTCATGTTCATGGCAGTATCTTTATACTGACTGCGATGAGCTTCATCCGTTAACACGATTACATTTGATTTTGTAGTTAATACCTCATAAGGCTTTGCATACTTTTTCTTTACCTTTATACCTTCTTCGACTACTTCTTTTTCAACAATATCACTTTCGAACTTCTGAATCGTAGTCATAATAATCTTTGATTGAGCTTTCGTCAATAATTCCTTCATGGTAGAAATTCTGTCAGCTCTTTCAGGAGTTGTAATCTTTGCTAATGTCCGAATGAATGTATCATAAATTTGCTTATCTAAATCAATTCTATCCGTTACGACAACAATGGTTGCATCTGACAGTGCCTTAGTCCGTTTTATCTTCCTTGCTAACATAACCATAGTTAGGGATTTTCCTGACCCTTGGGTATGCCAAACAACACCGCCTCTGGTAAGAGCATCTTTACCTTCCATGAGTCTGATAATAGCCTTATTAACTGCCCGAAACTGCTGATATCTTGCAACCTTTTTAATTGTGATTCCGCTATCCGTTTCAAAAAGAATGAAATTCCTTATTACATCCAGAAGATTTCTTTTCTCTAATAAGCCCTGGACAAAAAGATTCTGTCCATTATCCTCTAATCCTTGAATCTCTTCCTTTTTAGCAGGATATGGGTCTTTCCACTCTAAGTAATGATTAAGCTTAGAACTTATTGTACCAACGTAAGCATGATATTTATTGAGAATCCCCGTAAAGAAGTTGGTATAAAACAGCCTTGGATTCCCTTCTAATATATTGGCATCCCTTTCATTCATATATCGCCTCAGCTGTTCAAACGCTTCTTTCTTACCGATACTTTCGTTCTTAGATGTCTCTAAAAACGGTGATTTACATTCCATTACAACCACAGGAATTCCATTTACAAAAAGCACAATATCGGGATATATTGATTTACCTAAGAACGTCTTGACCTCAAACTGCCTTGTGACCAAGAAATCGTTATTATTAACATCTTCCCAATCAATAAAATTAACTGTTTGAGGTTTCTTCTGTCCGTTACCGTAAATGTCTTGCTCTACTGTATAATTAAGATTAACGATAGCATCATAAATCTGCTCATTTATCTCAAGCAGGCTTGTCCCCAAATTCTCAGGTCGACTTAAATAACGCACTGTTTTATTGATATTCCCTTCATCCATCCATGGATTTAGTCTCTTCAATGCGTTCCGCAGTCTTTTATCCAAGATAACTTCCGTTAAAGAGTCACGTTCGCCCTTATCAGGAACAAGCTCCTTACCATGGATAAAATCATATTTAAGAATATTGTTTATGTATTCTATAGCAGGAACCTCTACAAGAGTTTCTTCATTACCAAGATACGACATTTCATCACCCCCTTTTTTACCAAAATAATTATCATGTATTATTCATAATATTCATAACCTCTATAATACGATGCATATTCAGCTCTTAATTCAGCTTTATATGATAAAATGTCATCGACATCAGGTATCCTACTTCTTAAATCAATTAATAATGCACAATAAAATTTTAGAGATTGCAGTAGCCTATCCCATTCACCTATTTCTCTCTTCTTAAATGAATGTATACAATTTCTATATTGCCTAATAATATCGAGTTCTTCAAAACAACTTTCTTCCGACCAGACATATCTAATATAAAACGATATCAAGTTTTGTAAATTTAATTTTTCTAATTGCGTGGTTTCCTTCCTGGTTTTTAGATATTCCTTTATAAGCTTCTTTAAAGACCTTCTCTTATCATCGGCTAAATCAGAAGAGCTAACACTATCTAAAGCTTTATATATTTCACTCTTCACCGTTTCATAATTAAATTCTTCCCATTTACCCCATCCTGAATTTTTATAATCTGATAAGTAAATAGCGAGAAATATCTGTAATGCATTTTCAAGAGAAGAACCTAATGTTATCCATGTCTGCATCAGAATTGATAGCTCTTCGTTACCATCACCAGCATCAAACAGTTGATGGAATTCATAATCAAAATCCTTTAACGGATACCCAATTGCTTTAGTAATAGCTCTAAATCTTTCTAAACTATCTTCCGAAAGTAATTCTTGTATTTCAGAATCATGAGAACAGTATGCACATTTTGATGCATCAGTAGTATACTCTTTAGCTATCTCATTTATTATTTCCAATATTTCTTTCATATCTGCTTCTTTTATCTGTACAGGTATTCTCATTTGAATCTCACCTTATCCCAATAACTTTAAATTTATTTCAACATAATTATTTTACTCTAATTATTCCTAATAAAAGTTTCTGCATTAGCCCTTTTTTCAATTCAATTAGTTTTACTTTTTGCAATTTGTACTGACAAATTTTTTCATCTACAGAGGATAAAATAGAAGCTATCCATTTCTGTTCTTCTAAACTTGGTAATGCAATCACTGAACTTGTTATATCTCCTGTATTAACGTAAAATTGAGCAGTTCCTTTTGCATTTTTTCTTATTTGACTAAGAAAATAATCTGAATTAGTTATATAGTTAGCAAATTTCACATATACATTCGATTTACATATAAGTCTTCCTATTCTCTGATTTAATACATACTCCTTATCTGCTGGAACTATCGCAGTTCTTCCTATAATCCACAGTTTTGAACTCATATCACTCATCGCCATTATTAAATCATCTTTATTTAATTGATACTCCTGAAATTTATTATACAGTTCATTTGATATATACTTTTGCTTATTTTTTAGTTCTTGGAATATTCCCTCCGTAGAAATATTCATTAGGTCTATAACTTTTTTACCTTTATTAGAATAACCCTCTGTATAAAAGGCTTTACCATTTTGAAAAATAAAGCATTCTTCTAATGTTTTAATTTCCCATTCCTCTGGTATCATCCCAACCTCTGTATTCTTAAATCTATCATGTCCTATTCCTTTTGTCAGAAGACTTCGCATAAGACCTTTTTTTAGTTCCTTTGTCTTCTCGATAAGGTTGTCTGTATTTTCTATTTGGTCATCAATGTTAGATAGGATTAAGGCTATTTTTTGCTGTTCCTTAATAGGCGGTAATACTATTTTTAATGATTTAAAAAAAGGTAAACCTATTGTTTTTATTGTACTTCCTATAGCTATTCCTTCGAATAGAGACTTCCTATTTAAAAAATCATAATACAAATATAAATTATGCAGTTTTTCTCCACATATATAATTTATAAAATGCTGACTGGTCGCCATCTCTTTAACAGTGATGCCCACTTTACCTACAGTAGCATCTCTCGATAAAATTACAGTACCTTTTGGAAGTATTACCGCAGAAGAATTTTTAATACCTTCCTCAGTCGTATAATCTGTTGTTTCTTTAATATAACCATTATCCAGATATTTTGTATCTTTAAGCGAAATCCATGGAATATCGCCATTCCAATATTTGTCAACTTTTTTATCAGGAGTATGACCAGATTGTCTTTGAGCTATATTTTCCATTAATTCCACTTCCCAATATTCTGGTATTTCTCCCATTTCCGTCATCTTATATCCTTCTCGAACTTTGCTCACTGTCCTCACCTGCCTTATATCGTCTCAAATCCAAGTTCTTCTAGAAAACCATTCACTTTTTCTTCCGTGTCAGCAATCTTGAGCTTCAGCTCTCTTATATCCTGCAATACATTCTCAATATCTACTTCATCCTCTTCCTCAGTTGTATCAACATACCTGCTGATATTCAGGTTATAATCATTCTCTTCTATGGTAGACAAATCAACTACACAAGAATATTTATCAATATTCTCATATGCTACATAAGCATTTACTATCTTATCTATATCTTCATCTCGGAGCTTGTTCTTATTTCCATCTTTAACAAAATCATTGCTTGCATCAATAAAAAGAACCTTATCCCTTTCCTTTTCATCCCTATTCTTATTGATTACAAGAATGGCCGCTGGAATACCAGCCCCATAAAATAAGTTTTGTGGAAGCCCAATAACAGCTTCAACAAGCTTATCTTTGAGGAATCTTGTTCTGATTACCTGTTCAGCCCCTCCTCTAAAAAGTACACCATGAGGAATTACAGATGCCATCTTGCCGTTTCTATTCAAGCTCGCTATCATATGAGAAATAAAGGCTAAATCACCATAGGATTTCGGTGGCAGTCCATAAGGGAATCTATGAAATTGGTCAGCTCCAGCTTCGTCCAATCCCCAGTTTTTCAATGAAAAAGGAGGATTTGCAAGCACCTTGTCGAAGGTTCTTAAGACACCACCTTCTGTATGCTTAGGTTCACGGATAGTATCTCCCTTTTGTATATCCGCTCCCTTCGCTCCATGAAACAACATATTCATTTTACAAATTGCCCAGGTTGAAAGGTTAATTTCCTGTCCATATAAAGAAACATTCTTATAATTGCCACCTTGTTCCTTTATATACTGGATACTCTGAATAAGCATACCCCCAGAGCCACATGTCGGGTCGTAAATACGTTCTCCTTCCTGTGGTTTCAATAATTTAACCATAACCTTAACAACTTCAGTAGGTGTGTAGAATTCTCCACCCTTTTTGCCACCCTCATCAGCAAATTGCTTAATTAAGTACTGGTATGCATCTCCAAGAATGTCCTCGGATTCAAGGTACTCATTAGCCAAGTTCATACCATCGAATATTAATAAGAGCTGGCTGAGTTTTTTATCAGGAACTCGCTCTTTATCATTATAGTTGACGGTTGTTAATACACCAATCAACTCGCTGTTCTTTGGCTCATCTTCAATTGCCTTGAATGCTTTATCCAGTTCAGGTCCAATATTAAGGTTCAGACTCTTTAACTTGTCCCACCTTGCCTGCACAGGAACGAAGAAGGTCTCATATACCGCAGAATCGTTCAGCAGTTCATCTATTTCTTCCTGCATCATTCCCTGCTCTCTAAATTCTTTTTCCCTAACCGCTCTCTCTATGTCAAATTCATCATTCATTCGTTTCAGAAATAGAATTCCAAATATATAATCCATGTATTGGGTAGCAGATAATTCTCCTCTTAATATATCTGCACATTCCCATAATTTTGATTCTAATTGCTGTAATGTTAATTTCTCCATTGATAGTCTCCTTCTTGCCCAATCCATAATCGAATTGATTGTATTTCCTTTAGTATAACAGTCATATTTTATCACATTTAAGCAATAAAAATATACAGATTTTTCAAATAATATATAATACTTTATTTTTTATTGGACTATATCAATAAGGTAGCCGTATATAGAAACAAGGAGAACCTCATTATTTTGAAGTTCTCCTTGTAATTTTTAGTCTAGAATTGCCTTAAGGTCATCGATTTTTTGAATTATGGTATAGGAATCATGTAACTTCGACTCATTGCTCCACTCTGAATCTTGGATTTTCTCAACAAGCTCGACCAATATCTCCTTGGCATCTGGCTCGGCTATGGCTTCACCAATCATAAAATTGCTTGTGAGCAACAATGTTGATAGGCTTTTTACATTAGTATTGCTTTTTTCACTAGCCAGCTCCAAAAGCTCAGCCATATCAAGACCTAATGCATCAGTGAGTGCCTCAATAATCGGAATTGACGGGCATTTACGTTCGCCCTTTTCTACCCGCATGATATATGATGATGACACTCCAGTTTTGTTCTCTAGGTCCTTAAGAGAATAATTCATTTTCTCCCTTGCGTACCTAATAAGGGTCCCCACGTTGGGGTTAATTCCTCGATTTTTACCCATTATTTTATCCTCCTTTTTATTTGTCCAGATAAGGACTCCTTTTATTAATTACCTAATATTATAGATAATTCGATTCCTGTTTATAACTAATCCACTTCCCATATAATAAATAACCTTCATATTGTTGTAGCTTGTATATAAGTCGCTTTTCTATAAGTCAAAAATTATCCATATAATCTAAATAACTTATGTATATATTATGTGTATAATATACATACAAATTTTGTGCCATTTCTTTCATTTTCTTAAAGTCCTTAAACCTTGCTCCCGATATCCATAAACCTACATATAACTTACATAACTTATACCCATATCATACATACTTTTTTATTATAACTTCTGCCCCTTTACCACAGTTCCATTCCTGTTTTTATTTTTCCAAATCAAGATAGTTCCTTTCATGTTCGTTAATATATTCCAGAGCATCCCTGATACTTTGAGTACTGAACTGATGCTTATGAAACCCCTCAGCGAACCCTCCACTTTTGGTATACAAGATACCCATATCAGGATTATGATTATTGTGATAGATTTTTATTATGTCATTTGATTTGCACTCTATCCTCCAATATCCTGCTTTGGTTGTAATCATGATAAATTCCGAATTAGTGAAATGGCATTTAAAATTATATTGTCTGCATATATCCCATACAACTTGCTCAAATCGCTTATTTTCTTTTTCAGCGTTATACTTTTCTCCTTTTTTTGCTTTCAGTATTATTCACCTCCTATGTGCGCTTTTTTATCTTCAACTTACTTACCAACTTTTCCTCCATTATCTCCCTAACCATTATTTTTCTTGCCCAATATTAGATAAATGTTCGATACTTTATCTCAGATTTAATGTCATCCTTATTCCTTAATCCTGATATCTATAACTCTTTAAATACTTCTACTTGACGAGAATAAAAATAAGCTGAAAAGTAATCTACAAACTTTTTTACCATCCTCACTAACTGTTTCAATTTTAATTCCTTGTTTCTTCCAAAATAAAAATAACTTCCAACTTTTCTTTCCTCAACATTGAATTCTACCATATAATCAAATTTATCAAGTATGCCTTCTTTATCAAGTAATATATCTGCAAATAATTTCTGATTCGCTTCGCAGAACTTTAATTCTATGAAAAGAACATTACTCCTCTTAATTCCTATACTATATATTGCCCCTCCGATTCCCGACCCAAGTGATATTACATTTCCGTCAAACTTCTTGCTTCGGTGCACCGAAGGGTAATAGCTTATATTTTTCCTTATCATTCTCAGTATTATCCGCATTACATCCTGCTTATTGTCTAAATCATATTCTTTAATCCCATGATTACTTAGTTCGTAGACAGGCTTTCTTTTATATACTGCTCTGTAATACATTGCAGAAAACAAGAAATGCTTTTGAACATTATCTAAGATAGTAAATGACTTAACGATATCTTTCATTTGCATCTTGTTAATAACATCCAGATAAGGTAAAAGTTCTGAATTAATGCATAAAGCAAAAAAACATATGCTTTTGTTTAACGAATCAATCATCTTGTAAATCTTATGCAAAAATACTTCGTTATGCTCCAATGCAATCCAAACAAGCACATAGTCATCTGAAACAGCATTTTCTATAACATGCATCACCTGCTTTAAATGCGTTTCATCCGCTTTCCCTAGTTGTAATTCCATGTAAAATAGTCTGCCGTCTTCAAGAACCGAGACAAAATCTACCTTTCTACCATGAAAATTCATATCCAACTCAATATCATCGGTCATCTTAACGTTTAATGCCTGTTCAAGCTGTTGACTGTTAAACTTGAAACTTAAACACATATAAAATTCTTTGTCACTACCATATCGAGACATACATCTTCCCTCCTCTGTTACTTATGTATTCTATTTTCCGCATGCTTTTACCCATATCTTCCTTCATTTAATGCTTTTTTCTCATTAAGTTGCCCATTTTTGTCTTAATACCGTAACCCTTCTTCCTTTTCTCATTGTCCTGACACTCATTAAAGTTTACTTACAAACCCTATAAAAAAACACCTACCCGCAAAGGTAAGTGTTACATCTTCATCATTATAAACTTTATTAAATATCCTGTTACTAATCCTACTATTATGAATATTGCATCGTAACTAAAATCCTTTATAATTTTTCTTACCAAAATCAGCAATCCTCCTCATATTAGAACTCTTGGTAACTCTCATCCTCAACCTTATGAAAATAGCCCTCCTCAGTTACACTTGGTTCTTCTTCCGATACCTTATACCTATTCACCTCCATCCCTCTACTTAACTTCTCATACGTTAATAAGTCCTCAAAGTCATCATTTTCTAATTCATCATTTATGCTTACTCCCATAACCTCAACTCCTCATTTATTAGTTTCCACTATTATAACCCAAACGTATGTTTTTTGTCAATATCTGACAATATGCAACAAATTCTTCTTCGTTGTCTATATGTTATATATAAGTATTAAATAATTTTAGCCTCTAAGGGACATGATAAAAATAAATGCTTTTATGTAAGGAAAACTATTTTTACATTGATTAATTTCATATCAAAGAGAAGATTAAACTATATTAATTGCAGTTTACATTTAACTTTTTAAGTATTCTCAATGAAGTAAATAAGCTACTTAGGGCTGGAGAAAAAGCAGAACTATACTGTAGAAATAAACGGGATGCTATTTAATATTTGGCATAAACAGCCATATGTCCCTTTTAGATGTTGAAGAAATTATGTTAGACAATGAATTAGAATCGCTCACAGGATTATCAATATAAGTAATGCTTGTTCATATCTCCCGTGAAATGAACATATATTTATTTGAGCTATTTAAATTTGAGGTCTTAATATGCCTGAAGACATTTTAAAAAATCTTACATATTCCATGCAAGAAAGAACCAAAAAAATTATTGGATTAAAATATGAATATAATAGTTTTAAAGTTATCGATTTTAATTTATATGTTGTAATAGTATTACTGATTGTATCTATATGTTCATTAGCACTTCAATCTAACTCTAGTAATATTTCGATTAATAATTATGTTGTACCAATAGTGATTACGATTGGATGTAGTGGGTATTTTTATGCACGCTATAATAGTAGGATAAAAAAGAAGGATAAGCTTAAAGAGAATTATGATAATTTAAGAAAAGATATGATTTCTTGTATAGATAACCAATTTCATTTTGAGTTTTGCAATCATAACCAAAAATGTAAATGCCGAGAAGAATATATTAAGTATATGAAAAGTAACTATGACATTGATTTAATATTTAAATAACAGCTTATAAAAACCATTAATTAAATATGATAGTCTATATTGTCATTTCGCAATAGAAATCATATTCCAACGAAATAAATATTAATATAAATCGTTTGAGTTTAGATAACATCTATTGGTAATATCCCAGCCCTTTAATCTATAAGGGCTGGGATATTTTTTTACATTATATTCTTTGAAATTATTATTTATAGAAGGTTATCTTAAAGACCTTTATTCATTCTCCCCCTTAATCCTTATCCCTTAATCTTATTGCAATTTAACAAAATTTCAAATTACAAAATCACTGTTTTATACTATGTTATCCGAAAAAAATATCTTACAACACCCCCCTATATTACCATTCCCCTCAAACCCTTATTCCACCTTGCTCCTAGCTCCTTTTCCTTAATCCCCCCAGCAAAAAAACTCTTACAACAGATTTCCCACTTTTCCTCCCACCTTGAACCTTTTACCAGCTATTTGTAAGTCTCTTCCTGAAAATAAAGTGGTTCAACGGCTGGACAGGGATAAGGGTCAAAAATTAAGTTTTTATCCTTAATTCCTTTATCCTTTTTCCTTCTTTTAGGCCAGATTCCTATTCTTTTTCCTTCTTTAAACTCCCACTTTCTATCCTTAAGCCTTTTACCTTAATCCCAGGAAAATCATGGTTCTCAAGCTTCCTCTCCTTCTCCCTATCTCCTTATTCCCTTGTAAAATATCTCCTGCTTCCTGCTCCAGCCCCCGCTTTTAATCCTGCTCTATTTCATGCAAAAAACGCAGGAGAATGAGGTGCACGGGGCACGACTTAATCCTGCGTTGTTGAATTTTATTTTCTTATTGTAGAATTTTATTTACTCGTTGATGGAGCTTTTTATTCGATAACATAGTAGCAGGTATAAGGATAAGGTTTTAAGGTGTAATACAATGAATTCTAGTATAATTCTAATGTGAGTTGTTCTGAAGTTTGTCTAATATAATCCAGATTAATTGTTTCATAGAACTCATTATCTCTTTTATCCGTAATAACAACATATTCTTTATTGCCAACCCGAACCAACCTGAAATAATAGATAACATTATGTTGACCAATAATCTCTGGCTTGTATGCATCCGTCCATGAATATAAAATTGTATTAAACTTTTTGGCAATTTTATAAAACACTTCAAGCAGTTCCTTAGTAGAAAGCACACCAAACGGATTATCTAAAAACATAAAGCTTGTTGATTCTTTATTGTTATCAATTATGCCTTCACTGGTGTAGTACATGATACTTTTAAGAACAACAAAGGCAATAATCATTCTTTGTGCCCCACTGCACTGTCCGCCATTATACGTATCCTCAAATCGTACTTTTACTTCATCGTATAGATTGAACTTAATCACATATGCTTGTACCTTATTCAATGATATAAAGGCATCTAGTAGGTTATATGTCGTGATGGCCTTATTGATATAATCCATTTGCTTAGTTCCATCAACAACATCATTGACTATTTCTGTTAAGAATTCTTCCAACGATTCTTTCATGCCCTCTTTTGCAACACCTGATAGTTCAAATAATTTTCTTCCTTTGGGGTCTATGCGTGAATTCTTATCAATCTTCTGAAGCTCTTGATGTACCTGGCTCGTATATTCCTGTACTGCTCCTGACAAGGTTGAAAACCGTTTTGCCAAGTTACTTTCTCTTTCCTTTAAGTATTCAATCTTGTCCGTAAACTTCTTTATTGTTAAGGAAAGCCTCTCCGAGTCTACATTATCAAAATTATTTATAAACTTTGCAATGACTTCGTTCTCTAATTTCTGAATGTATTTTATTCTAGCATTCTGCAATAACTCTTTTATGCTAAACTCTAAGATTTTTACTGTATCCGTTAAAGATGAGAATGACCTTGTATAAGTAGTATACACTTCTTTATAGTTATCGATAGTAATTTGAACGATGATTGTATCCTGCGGGATAATATCATCCTGATAAATGGATAAGTTATTAATCTTGTCATTGAGGTTTGAAATATGCTCTTGCATATCTTTGATGTCATCTGTACGTCTTGAAATATTATCATACTCAATCACTTTAGCCTGTTGGAAGTTCTTATATCCAACGGAAGTATCGTATTGCTTACCATAAATAGATAAGCATTCTCTGTCTTTCTCCTTAACGGAGTTTTCGACTTCAGTTAACTGATAATCAATAATAGACCTTTCACTTTTAAGACGTTCCAGCTTACTTTGAATCTCATTCTTCTCAGCAATTAATCTTTTTAAGGTTTCTTTGCGAAACTTTAGCTTTGAATAAATAGATTTATCAGCATGAATTTCTCGTAAATCTTCTTCATGCTCAGCTCTTTGTTTCGTATAATAATCTATATCCCTCTTCATAATAGAAATAATAGCAAATTCAGCTTTAGTCTGATAGCTCAAAAGTAACTCTTTCAATGAATTCTTAGCGTACATTATACCATCTTCATTCGTTACTAGCTCTCCAACACAATTATAGTTCAGATAGATTGCGTCATCAACTTTAACTGTATCTAATAATGTTTCTTTACTCAATATAACATTACTAGTATCAGAAATCTTTTTTATAAATTCTTTCTCAGTTTCTCTCCCTGTAACTACAGATTTTAATAAAGTTTCTTTTAAACCCTGTTTTTCATTATATTTTTGTTTATCTGTAAAATAAGCTTCCTTTTTATCAAGAACATCCTTTATCAATTTCATTTTTGCTGTAACAGATACAAGATGTTCTTCATTTAGAGGTAGTTCTTTTTTTGCTAAAGTAACACTAGCTTCTAAGTCAACAATTAATTTTTCTATACTAATAGCTTCAGAACTATACTGTTCTATCTTCTGTTCTAATTCTTTGATTCTGCTTAAAAATTTCTTTTCAGAAGATGGTGTATAAGGATAAGAAGCCACTTCTGCTATTAACTCTCTTAATGCGTCCAATTCATCATTTCTTGAGTTGATTTTATCCTGAATTAATCTTAATTTTTTATCAATTTCCTCAACCATTCTGCCAATATAATTTTCATCGATTAATTCTTCATTATATCCACCAAAAAGTCCCAGGTTATTGCTAATCTCAAACATACTATTGCTTCGGTTTAATTCATACCTATCAATCTGCTCCCGAATAAGTATAGGGACTACATTGTCAGTAAACTCCGTCTGCAAAATGCCTTTCAATTTCAAATAATCTTTTGAGGTTACAATAAGAGAATATGGAAGTATTGGTACTTTCTTGATTAAATTGATTTTTTCTTCTATTGGTAAATCAATTTTCTTTAAATACTCAAGACCATAATAGAAATCTATGCTATTATGTCTTATCCGTTTTTCGATAACTGCATTGATTTCTACTTTATCATTTTTATAAAAATTAAATTTGCCTAACTGCTCCTGCTGTTGTTGTTTTAGTTTAAAAACATCATCATCCTTTTCTTTTGCCATACTCTTCAACTTGTTTAATAGCGACACTATATCAATAAGGTCATTTGCTTTAAAATGATATAATGCCATTTTATTTATCAATGTATCTCTTCTTAAAATAAATTCCTCATAATCCTTTATTTCTTTTTCAAGATTGGTACTAAAGACTTCAATTTCCCTTTTCTTACTATTTAAAATCAACGTATCATCCGAGATTGCTTTTTCATCGTTTGCAATATTACTTTCTAGTAGTTTCTTTTTTTCCTCATATATCTTTAATTCTGAGGCCAGACCTTTCATATAGTTATCAACAACAATATCTTCGTAGTAATCTGCTTCATTTAATTTTACTGATATATCTGGATACAAAGTAAAGACAGAATCTCTTTCAGTTTCAAATAAATACATTTTGTTATGATATAATAAAATATCCTTATCTGTATCACCAATAATCTTTTCATTCGTCTTAATTGTCTGCTTTGTCTCTTCTAATCCCTTATTAAAGTTTGTTAGTGTTTCTCTCAACACTTTAATTTCTTCTTCTAAGCTATCCAATTCTTGATTACAAACGATTTTTAATGTATATTGTATGTTCCTGGTCCTCTCCTCATATTCTTTTTCTTTATCAGGGTTTAGCTCCGCCCTTTTTTCATCAATTTTACTCTGGCATTCCATGATATTATCATACAACTGTCTTGCCTTCATATTATTAATATCGTTTTCTAATCTGTTAGATTCATTAGTTCTAGATTCTATATCTAAATCAAATTCATCTCGATTCAATAAGAGTTGATTCAGCTTACCCATTTCCTGATTTATATTATAAGACAATTCCTGATACGACAGGAGCAAAATATTCTCATTTGATATCCGAATTTTATCCTTACTGTCCGCTATGTTCGACTCAATCTCGTCTCTTAACTGCTGGAAGCGAAAATACATGTTTACTAAATTACCAACCACTTCACCTTTTTCTGTTAAGGCTGATTCTTTTTTTGATACCAAATCATACAGTTCGTTTAAGTCCACTAAAAATTCACGATATTCCGTAAGTAATTTTAAATCTAACTTTGCATTAATTTTCTCTTGGACATATGCTATAAAATTATCATGAATAGAATCAATCATTGACTTAGTATCATCTGAGTCTAATTTAGCTTCAATTGATTCCAGAATCCAGTTATTAAGTAAATCCTTCGTTGTTTTCGTATTAGAATTAGCAAAAACTTCTGACAATCCGCCTTCCATACTTACTACTCTGGAATGTATCTTCTCCCATTCTTTTATATTAATATGGTATGTCAGCAATAATTCTCTAAAATTACGCTTATGTTCAGAAGTATTCCTAAAGCAATTAATAGGACTCTCCTTTTTCAACTTATTATATAGCTCATCCAATCCATATAACTTGATTTTATCTTGATACTTATAAAACAAAGGAAAGTTTTGAATACTATACTCGTTTCCCATCGAATTATAATGGTACACAAATGCAACCTTCTTTAGCGAGGATTCGTCACTTCCCTTTGCTATACCCGATACTAATAATAAGTAACCGCCATCACTTTCAAGCTTTAGTTCCAGAAACACATAACACGGTTCTGTATTCGTGCGGAAATAACTTCTCATATCAAAATAAGGAGGGTTGGCTTTAATAGGGTATTTATCATATACCCACATAATCGGTTGCATTAAAAACTTTGTTAAAACACTCTTACCACCAGCATTTTTTAATAATGCCAATGTGTTTTCTCCGTCAATATTCAGCAAATCATCTCTTACTATTCTTTTATCATCATTATATTTTATATTGACTAATCTAATTCTGTTTAATGTAGGCATACAGCAATTATCTCCGTTTCTCCTGGATTTACAGTATATTCAATCTCTCAATTGCTTTAAGATTTCCTTTTTCTATATAATCCGTCAGTTTTTCCGTTGGATATATGCGAATATCATCATCGTTCACCATAATAATCAACTCAGCTTTGGATAGATAGTCTAGAGACTTCTTTGCGAAACCTAATTTTGTGTTAATACCAATAATTGTTTTATCACTGTCAGAGCTTAGTGTATTCCATTTGCGTCCAACACGGATAAAGTTGAAACCTAAAGACATTTCTTCTTCTAATGTTAACTGCCTATGCTTGTCTACAAAACCATTAATAGTAGTGAGTAACTCACTTAGTGGTATGTAATCTCTTTTTTGTTTAATTGGGATTCCGCCATAAAGTTCATTGAATAATATCAAGGTAATGTAATAGAAAAGGTAAGTTCTATCTTTCCCGACTTCAGACTCCATTTTATCCTGCACATAGAAGTATCTCCCTACATCCGATTCTTTTATAGCAAAGCTTGAGTTTATATTTGGCACTATATACAATCGGTTTCTGCTTCCCTTAAATATACGTACATCTAGAGATTCGCATATAACATCCAAAATCTGATTAATGTCATTATCATAATAATCAGCAAAAAGTTCGTTATTGCCACTGTTTTTCTCGATATACCCCTGTGGACTATCGATTAAAGTCTTATATAATTCTAATGCCTTTATTAATTTCTCACGCTCCATTTTTACCCCTCCGTAATAATCACGAAAAATAAGTTCGGCAATCTTAAGATATTTTTTATTATGCTGTTTTCGTCTGATTTTTCAACAATTGTAATCTCATCCGTTATGTTCTTTGTATAGACTTTTAATCTCATATTGGGCAAACTAAAGTTTGCTTTTTTATGCAAAAATTCGGGTCCAAAGTATTCCATGTCGCCACCTGCATCAAAATTCTGCATATCGTCAAATATTATCTCTTCACGTACTAACAGGTTCGTTAAAACCACTTTTGTACAGTTTATATCCTCATTTAAAATATCACTCTTTTGTAATATATCCGACAAAGATATCTCGTTATCACTGTTTAAATGATTTAAGATATCAACAAATATCTTCTCATACATCTCATTCTTTTTTTCTATCTCTTCAGAAATGCTCTTGTCAGGTAATTCGACATCTTCTATATCAATATCCATGTCTGGCTTTTCTTCTATGATAGGTTGTTCTTCAAAAATCTTTTGTATGTCGAATAATTCATTGTGGGTATTTCCGAACATAGCTTGTAATGATAGAAAAGGATTTAAAATCCCTTTAATATCATTCTGCAACGGCTTGATGATATCATCCATTATATTCAGATTATATCTCTCTGTTAGAAACGAAGCATCAATCAGCTCCTCATTTAAGGTCTTGCTAAAATCCTGTAATGTCTCTATTAACTCAAATTGTTTATTTAAAATGTAAGTAATCTTCTTTTCTACGTATGCTATATCTTTTAAAGCAGATAAGATATTAATATTTGGAGACATTTTATTAGTCGAAACATGTTCCTTTAACAACGCCAAGATATGGCTTGTCTCCGTTCGCTGGCCATTTATCATCTCATATGTATGAAAAATATCACTAAGGATAGCTTTTATATCAATCTCAAAAATATTTGAAAGTATTTTTCTCTTGTTGGATTCGATTTCTTTCTTCTGGTTATCTAAAGCATTAAGAAGATTATCTACATTGTGTCTAGCTTGATTATAATTGCCCATCTTGATGGATTTTTGTAGTTTTATATTTTCAATATCTACCTGCCCAAATTCTAAGACTTCTTTAGTAAAATATATATAGTTAACCCCTTGTGGAGTTAATTCATAACGAGTGATATATTTACCATCTTTAAATATATTGTCACCTTTTATAAGCCTGATTTCAAAAATGGGCAAATCAAATTGGTTAGAGTCAAAGTATTGACGCTCTCCATTATTTTCACAGCAATGATTTACTATGTCGGTGGTTAATTCATTACAGTCAACCTCAATTTTATATTTATTGCAGATTGTCTGTAATTCATTCTTAACATCCTCTTTAGTACAATCCATTTTTGTAATATTCTTCTGTTCTATAAATAATAGTACGAAATGTATTAAGATGTAGAACATCTCATTAGTTATTGAATTCTTACGATAATCTTTTACTTTATTTTCGGCATACTGAGCTAACTTATATGGTATCGCAAGAGATGTTAACCTTTTTGAAAAATCATTAATATATGATAAAGTTTCAGGCATCTTCATAACTCCCTAGAATAGAATTATTTATTATTTCCTGTGGTAGGATATAATTCTCATTACAAATTGACAGAATAAGGTTGCATTTTTCTATTGTATACTCCTTAAAGCACATTCTGACTTTATCAATGTCTAACGTTATGTTTTGTTTCTCTTCTTTGCTTTTTTTACTGCTTATATTTGATAAAAGTATCATATATGCTTTATAGAAAGGTACTATATTATAATCATCATGTGCATTTATCAATGAATACATGATATCAACTCCATAACTATCAATATCTCCAAAATAAGTATAGACATTATTTTGTGAATTGAAACTGTTATATTCCTCGTAACTTATATCCGCAAAGGTTCTTTGTATTTTTCTGCCTTCTCCATAGATAATTGCCTTAAAATCAACGCCTAAGACTTTCTTATTCTGCATAATTAATTTTCGTATTGTATACCAGGTATCCTTATTTTCTATGATAAGTACATTATTACTGTCGGACTTATTATTTACGTAATAAAAAAACGGTTCTGGTGTTTTATATAAATTCAAGTCATCATAAGTAATATTTAATCTTGTTAAGATGCTTTGTCCTGATTGAGTTCCCAAGAATTTTTCATTATTGAATATATCAAAACTTCTTTCATTCAACGAAAATGGGATTTGCAAATTCTTATTTGATTTCATATACTCGGATAGCTTAAGGACATACTCCCTTACCTCTTCATATTCTTCTAAATGGTTTTTATAATAATCGATATGAAACTTATGAGATAATTTATAAGAAAGTTCTTGCATCAAATCATCATTATAGGATTTCTGGTTTAGGATATTATATTTTTCACTGATTTGCGGTATCTGGTAAGTTTTTTTGCTTGACATACAAGGTGACAATATTCCTGCAGATATACATTGATTAATAAAGGAAACTAATTCTTTATGCTCGTTAATTTTATATAGTTCTTTTATTTCCGATAAGTTTATTCGCTTTTTCGGATAGTTAATTAATTTATCCATAAAGGTATCTCCAATCTTTGTCTTCAATATAATTTTCTATAAACTAATGTTACTATGAATTCAAGTTATGATGCCACGCTATCCAACTTTCTTCACTTCCCATAATTCACCTTTGTAATTTCTACTATCTTCTATAAGTAATGAAGCTTTATAGTAATGTGTATTATCAATGGAATCTTCACATTTAAATTTCCAAACTATCGTGCAATTTTTTACCCCATCATAAACTTGTTGTCCATTAGAAGCAATAATATCTTTCGATTTTATCTCCGCATTGTGAAATTGTATTTCCGTTTCCTGTCCAGGAGTTAAGGAATATACCTTGCTATATACTTTATCTGATGTAATTAGTGTTTCATTATCTGAAGTTATCACCTCAAATGATATACTTTTTATTCCTGACACAATAATATCCGATACATTTTTTAGTATAGCTGATAAGTTCATATAATTTCCATTACTTCCTGTATTTCTAATTTCAAATTTGGGGGTACTACTCTTTAATTCTATTTTCTTATCTTTTTCATAAGCTTGCTCTGCTAATGCCATACTCTTTTTCTGTAGTTCAAGTGTTAATTTATTCACCTCATCGCTTTTTCTCTGTGATATATAATTTTGGTATACTGTAAATAAACCCAAACTAACTGTACCTATAAAAGTCAGTACATCTCCATAATAACTTAAAATGTCAGAGACTTCATATTTTACATAAAGGAAATGAAACGGTGCATCTATGTAATATAAAGCATTAATAATTAATGGAATAGTAATCATAAAAAATAACAAAAAAATTAGTACAATAATTACGCTAGTTACCTTATGTTTTCTTGTCCAGTCTATCATTTTACACCCCCATGGACTTAATTTTAACTTCAACCTTATTCATCAATCGCATTGCAATGCACCATATACCAATAAATAATTCTTTATATACAGGCGAATTTTCTCTTTTGTGTTATTAAAAAATTCTATTTTATTTTCATTAAAACTCCAAAAGAATCCGTCATAATAAGTATTGTCTATATCTTTACTGTGATTATCTGGTTGTAATTCCAGCTCACTGTATTTTTCTATAAACTGCAACAGCAATTCTTTATCCTGAGAGAAAAATTCAATTATAATTTTATCAAATTGAGAGTTGTCAAAAACATTTTCACAAATTCCAATAGATATTTTTCTATTTTGAAATATCCACTTGTTTACAAATAATTGATTCATAGAACAAAATATTCCCCAGGAGGATTTCTATAGCTAACCCATCCATCGGTAATACTTTCTTCAAGTAAAACACTTTGCATATCTTTATATATTCTTTCAACTTTTTCATGGCGTTCAGCATCAAATGGTATTTCATTTTTATTAAATCTCTTTTTAAACTCATCCAAAGTCAATCGCTTCTCTGGGAGAATAATTTCAGGAACAGATTTTTCGTATTCATAAATTTCAACACCAGATAAGTTACATGCCAACCTCGCTTCAGCGTTACATGTAGGTACAACAAGAACCATAATTGGAGATAAGGTTCTATCACCAAATACTTCTCGTAATAATGAGTTTTCATTTGTTGCCTCACTGATAACTCTTGCTTTATATTCCAAGATTTGACCAATGTTTTCCCTATAGAACGGAACTGCTTTAAATTCAATGATTATAGGCCGTCCGCTTGTCCTATCCCTAAGTATTAAATCAGCTCTTTTATTATCAGAGAGCAAATATTCAATTCCCTTATCCTTAAACTCTGTTACTGACTCATAATCAATATGTAAAAGCCAAGGATAGTCTGAAATTAATTTCTGTACCTCTTTTTCAGTCAAATCATGTACTTCTTTCTTCATACAGCCCTCCAATATTAATGCATTATTAGCCCTTATTTTTTTGTGGTTCAAAATATGCTTTAAGTTTAACACTAACTCCATTAAGTATTTCATCATACTCAACTATGTCCGCATATTCCTGCATAGGACCAATGTTTATATCCCTTTCCATACCCCTATATTTCCTTGAATTAATTACTATTCTTGTTTCACACTGATAATCAAATGAAATATCTTTGTAAAAGAGTTCTTGAGGATGATTTTTTGGACATACAAACTCCGAACCTTGTATACTTATGTAATCAATATTGTGTGCTAAATAACTGGAACGCATTATTCCCAAATCCTTACACGCCTGTGCCAAGCTCATATAAAACCTTTCCGTATTTCTTACTACCACCAAGACTGGCTGTTCTTCTTCTTTAGTTTTTCTCCAATCCTCTATACACCTTATTCCACTATCAGTCGCAAAATCGAGGAATAATTTTTTAGGTATCTCAATATTAAAGTCTTGGAATCCTTCTATAGGTTTTGCTCCTTTTAAATGTGTATCTTTTAAAGTATAAAAGCAATATGTTGGATTCTGCATAGTCGTAAGCAGTCGATAATAATTAAATACTCCTTCTGCTAGATAACTTAGATTATTACCGTATTTCCTTAATAAGGATTTATGCTTACTCTCATTACTATTGTTTATGACTTCAAATATACCTTCAAATCTATCTCCCTGTCCTCTATTACCATCATTCAAGTCCATATTGACCCATTTTTGAGGCAGGCTAAATCTTATACTTCCTTGATTGACCATAAGTTCAGCATACTTCCTCTTTATACACTTTAATGCCAGAAAGCTACTGCCATCGAATGCTACTTCATCCTCATTCATAATCTCATTTAGGCATCCTTTCTTTAATAATCACCTGATTATTCTGTTAACGATGTACTCATGTTCTCGCAAACCTTACTTAACAACTCAATATTAAAATTTAACATCTTCATTGCCTGTTCATTATTTAAAACATTTTGAGCAAAATAGCTTTTCAATATAACGGCCGCAAAGCATTGGGCTTCAACTACCTTTTTACGTTCTAAATCAAAATGTATGTTTCCATAGCTATGAGCTGATGAATTTCTAAGCTCAAAAAATAGGCTATAATAGAAATCCAAGAATGACTTCCCTGATTTTTCGTATAAGTCATCTGGATTAATTCCTATGACCATATTCCACTTTTCTTTATGTCTTAATAAGGCATTTCGGTTGTTCTTATTTGGTGGCTCACCAAGAATACTTTCAACGCTACGACATGATTGCACTATGGCAGTTTCCATTTTAGGTAACAAATATGACTGCTCCCATATATGTGGTTCATGAGTCAAATGGTCATGGTATACAGGATGTTTACTAAGTTCGCAGATTAAACAACAATAGTGTATTTCAAATGAAGAGTTCAATAGTGACATTGCTGTAAAAGCTTTATCATCTCGGACAAGAAGTTCTATTATGTTGGCAATAGATGATATAGTGGTAGCCTTAATATGCTCACCATATGACATACTACGACTTTCTATTTCATCTAAATTATTGAAAACTAAATCATCTATCAAACAATCTGGCTGAAAATAATACATCCATTTATATTCAATTTTCTCTCTATCAAATGTCACACCTTCAAAAGCTCTATTATATGATAAAGCTAATTCAATAATTAAAGCAGTGTTTTTCCAAAACGCTTCTTTTTTTATATTAGTATTAACTTCTGAAATTAGTGCGGAATGCGTATCTTTCTTATATGTCCATATATAAATCTTCTCGAATGGTGTATCAAAGAAGGGAATATAATTTCCTACTGACGGCTTAAAGCTGTTTTCTATTGAAATCCCTCTTAAAAATGCATGATAACAAACCTCATTAGGAGGGTCTGGTGGATACTTCGTAAGAAATTGCTGTTGCTTTTCATATTGGAGTTCCATGTAATCCTTTATTACTTCAAAAAGCCTTTCCTCATCTTCCATGTTTGTTTACCTCATTAATATCTTTTCTAATAATTATTATCGTAATATTACACTAATAAGTCTTTCATGGATTTGTTTCCATTCCTGATTCAGGTTAACCGTTCTTATTTTTACACTATGTCCTTGAATCATGTAGTTTGCATCTACCTCATCGTCTACCATCGGATATAGCAAAATCCCCTCAGCTTGTAAATTCAATCCACCCTTAGCTTCTGAATTCTTTAAATATGCAAATAGTTGATATAGATGCCCTGACCTAAATTTATCCGCTCCAAAATTAGAGGTAAATGCACCTTCGTAGAATTTAGTATCCATAATAATCTTCTTCTGGTCTGATATCAGTGTAATATCAGTCTGCATTACTGGTAGGTATGTTGTATCCCCGACCGTATCCCAACCTATGTTTTCCCGTTTAACTAAATAATCAGAAAGTTCTCTCTTATAAAAGTTGCGTACGAAGTTCTCAAAAAGATATGCCATCTGTCTATCATCTCTTATAAAATCTCTGAACTTGGTCTGGCCGCTCTGCTCATCAATAAGAATATTGTCATATATCAATTCACACACTTTAAGTACGAATTCATAATACTGGTTATTTTTATTAATTTGAATTTTGCCGAATGTCTTCTTGTTAATCTTTATAGATTCAATATCCCTAAAATATCTATTTACTCTTGCTAAATCATCTTTTAAGGAAGCATCTAGACCTTTATACCGAATCATCTGCTCTATCGTTGTTTTTATGATTTGGTTATGTAATATATTATGGTCTAACTCATCAAAATCACAGGACATTCTGCCGTCCATCCAAGAAATCCTTTTAATAGACTCTGCAAAGTCTATCTTCCCTTTGATACCATTGACCATCTCATTTCGGTTGACATACTTCCTGTCAAATCCTCTTTTTATCATATTCTGTTCCACTAACCAGTACTCTTGCAAAAAGGTCTGGAAGGTCATTACCTTGAATTTCATTAACATCCACAATATCTTTTTCTTGCAATCTGTCCCAAGCATAACAAAGCATATAGTAGATATTTTTTATTGGTATTTTATCTGGCATGATGCCACCTCATTTATGATAATAGATTCTTTATCTCTTCCTCTGCAGTTTCTTCGCTATCGAACCAATATTCGTACAGAAGTGGTTTAATTTCCGAAAGTATGATACGATGATACCAGTTGACCTGTGATTCACTAGCATTGGGTGTATTGCAGAAATAACTGTGCCCTATACGATAGCCTTTCCCTAGGTTCTTACTGTCATTGCTGATTTTCTCATTAAGTTTTCCAAATTTTATAATAATTTTGTTTACAAGTGATTCTTCGATGCCCTTATCCAACAGATATTTTTTAAATACATGAGTTGAAAATGCAGGTTTGATGCTCGTAAATGCAAAACGCCTTCTCAACGCATAATCTACCATCGCCAGAGAACGGTCAGCAGTGTTCATCATTCCTATCAGATATAAATTGCTTGGAATATAGAATTTATCTTCTTCGTTCTGGGCATAGGTTAGAGGAATTTCATATTCTTTTCCTCTCTTATCACATTCAATTAGCATCATAAGTTCACCAAATATTTTACTCAGGTTTCCTCGGTTGATTTCGTCAATGATAAAGTAGTAATTATGCTCGCTATCTCTCTGTGCCTTCTTACAGAACTCATAAAACACACCATTCTTAAGTTTGAATTTTCCATCCTCGGTTGGACGGAATCCCTGAATAAAATCTTCATAAGAATAGTTCTGATGAAATTGAATCATCTGAATCTTACTATCATCTTTTTGTCCCATATGTGAATATGCCAGTTTTTTCGCAAAAAAAGTTTTCCCCACTCCAGGAGGACCTTGTAAGATAACGTTTTTCTTATGTTCTAAATCATAAATTATGTTCTCATATTTTTCTTCGCTGATAAAAACCTCTTTTAAAAGATTTTCTCTGGTATATATTCCAGTCGGCTCAGTTGTAACTCCATCTATCATCTCCATGATGATTTCATATTCATTTTGTTTTACTTTAAAGAAACTTCCGATAGAGCCTTGAATAGATTCCAAAGACTCCCCTAGAACTCTTTCGCTTCTGATTTCATCTAGCGGAATAGGCTTCTCAATCGTCATAATCTTCTGAAACTCTATAGTTTCTCCATCGTGCTCCCTGCAAACTTTAAGAATAGCAACAACTGCCCTTGTTGGAGAAGTTTCATAACCGATTACAACATCTCCCTCTTTCGCTTCATCAAAATACTTAAATATATTTCTCTTTGTCCCTTTATCAGTATGCGAAGTGTATTGAATAGTTTCTCCGACTTTTATATTATCAAAGCTCCATATGGAGGGTTTTGCATTGAGCCACCAATAATTCGTAACCTGGTTCTCTTTCATATCTTTATTGGATGTTTCAGGTTGATTATCAATTATTTCTACTGCTCTCTGATAGCCAGTTATAGAAATCTTATTAATTGCCTGAATTGGAAGTTTATTAGCTTCCTGTAGTTCCAATGTGTTACTAAAATCAGTCACAAGAATCGGCACATTAACTATCTTATTCCATTCAACCCCTATTCTTTGTGCCCATTTATCATTAGGTGAAAGGAATCTCTCTACATCCTGCTCTTCATAGAATTCTTTAATAACTTTGCCATACGCCAATATTTTTTTATCTCCTGAATATGCAATAACAAAGTCTCCCACTTTGACTTCCTTTGCCACTTTAATATTTCTAGTGACAGATGATGTTTCCTGGATATTATACTCATATTGCATGGCAAAGCAATTGTTTCTTTTGCAGTAATCCCATACAGCTCTATTTTTATAAAATACGTTCAAAATCCATGCATTTTTAGAATCTAATTCCGTATCCCATAGAACCGTATCAAGAATTCGATAGTTCTTGAAATGAAAATTTTTATCTCTATATTCTTTTATTATTTTTACATTCTGTATATAATTAGGCAATTCCCCTGGCTTATAAAGATTAATATTCAAAGTTTTATATACAATTGAACCTGCATCCGCACTATTGTTGAGTACAGGAAATGTGAATGGTTTCAGATAATGGAGTATCTCACTAACGGACGCAATTCCCATTCCATATATATTTTTCTTTAATAACTCATGAGTCTTTTCAAAAAGTGTTTCATCATCATTGATATTAATTATTTCGATGCACAATCCAATGAATTTTCTTGCGTCCTCTTTTGAGACCTTGCTAAATGTTAAAAACCCAGTGCCAAACATGCCTATTGTGCCTTTATTATTCGTATTTTCAAACAAATTGTTGTTCGCATCCTCATGCAATTTATCAATCAACTTTTTGAGTCGTTCTTTATCATCAACTAACAAATGGCTTGCATCTACCTTATCCTTTTTATTCTGGTATGAAGATTTCCATGTTCCAATCCCCATTAGATAGAGCATGTCCAAATCTTCAATTCCTATAACATTAAAATTCACCATTGATAAAGCTTTCACAGTTTCTCGAACTAACTGATATGCTCCATCATGTTTATCTGGGTCTAACTCTTTCATTAAAGTTAATTTTTCTTGTAAAGTATTCATAGAACGTTTCTCCTTTGTTTTAAATCGTATAAATTTATTTCATCTTATTTCTTATCATTCAATTCATTGCCTAAAAACAATTCTGCTATAAGTTTATACCAATATCTTACATGTTTCCATTAAAACTTTCATTATTTCCCATTTATTTTATATTTATATACTATTATCCTTTTATCATATGTTGAGGGCATTCTATGTCATACTTTATAAAATTTATATATTTCATCTCTTTAAATCGCATCAATTTTTATATTTTTCGTAATCCTTGCGTTTAATTCCTTCTAGCAATCCTATTTTTATTCTCTATTACATGCAAAAACGCAGGAAAAATGGGTGCTCCATGCACCTCTTTCTCCTACGTTTATTAAAGAACTTTTCTCATATAACACAATCAATTATGCTATTTTTAATCAAAACATCATTAACACATAAAGCCAGTCGCACCAATGTGTCAAAGTAGCCTTTGTAAGTATTTGCATTTATACTAAATTTAACTATTTGTAAATTAGCATTTTTCCGAATAGGAACTACAATAAAATCTTCCTGATTTTCAAAAGTGATGCTACTTCTGAATTTATCTCTTCTGTGCACATATTTATCGAAAAACTCAGTCCCGTGATTTTTCTCAAGACTATTATATGGTTCATACGGTTTCATTTCCATATGTAAATATACCTCGTTGCAATATCCCTCTAGGTGAATACACATTGGCTTTTCATCTATTTCAAATTCCCAGTTCTGCATTGATAATTGGTAGAAATGGCTGTTTGATTGAGCCGACTTATCATGCATACAAAAAAAGTCTCTATAATCTTGAAATCTTTTAGAGCTATTTATCTTCCAAACTATGTAATTTATTAGATTCTGAAAATCTTCTGCATTCCTCATAATGTCTCTGTCGATATTTTCAATATTTTGAAATTGTTCTTTTTCTCTCAGTACATAGTATTTATAAAAATCTATCGCAAACGGCATTTTAATAAATCTCTCATCTGCTAATAATTCTCCAATCTCATTATAACGGATATGTATAAAGTGTTGTGACGACAGATTAACAGATGAATTGTTTTTTGTAAGATAGATATATTGCCTATTTTTACATTCTGGAAATTCCAACTCTAAGGCATTATAGTATCTTTTAGTTTGCTGAATCCCTTCATACGAATTTATTTTATTTTCTATGCAAATAATTCGGCTAGGATTATCTCTACTCCCAATTCTTATTAAAATATCAATGAAGTTATTATAGTCGTTGTATCGAATGTAGAATTCTCTATCCACAAAAACAACTTCACTTTCGGCAACTGGATTAATATTTGCTAATTTGCAGAACTCATTTAAAAACACATAGCCTGAATCAATATTTTTATTTGGATTCAAATAATAAGAAAGTAAATTTGAAACAGGTAGCTCCTTGTTTTCTATTCCTAATAGTTCAAATGCTGTAAAATCATGTCTCTCCATTGATAAATTCTTCCCCCTGATAACTCAAATTGAATCAAAGAATATACAACCATTTTATTTCCATAAAACGATTCCACCTCTAATAATATAACAATTTATTATATAATCCTCTTAATATCGAAATAAATCCTTAAATTACTTCATTATAGTCAATAATTACTGTACATCTTTTCAAATGTTTTAATAATCATTAACTATATCAAAGCAATGTATAAATCCATTTCTTGAAGTATTTTCATCATAAATACTCAGGTTCATATCACATTTAGGCATCCATACTCGCCCCAACTCAATGCAAAGACTTATCGGACATGCTGGAAATACATGAAGAGTTATATTATGACCATGTTTTCTTTTTATAACCTCGAATAGCTCCCTCATAATTTTGTTAAACATTTCAACCTGTTCCTTATTCCTAACAAAATCATTACTAGGTTCTTCTATCGTTAATTTCCAAACCGAAACATCATCACTAAGAACCGAATAAATACGTGAATTATCAATCGTTCCAGATAAAGAAAGATTCAAGGCTACAATCGAATTATTACTATTAGGCTCTTCAACTATATATTTAAAATCACCTATATCTTCATTTAACCATTTCCATGTATCTGGAACTCGATGTTTTTGATAGATACTGACGGAAGTCTTATCAGTTAAAAGTGTTCCAAGTCGAATAAGAAGTGGCATTGGTGCAAGTGCAAATACAGCTAATCTTGATACCTTACCTTTACTAATGAGAGGTAACACACTTTCTTTGTACAATTCTTCAAGATTTCTCTTCTCCAAATCCCAGAAAACATTTTCATTATCCTTAATATAACTGTTATCCATGTATAATCGGATAATCTCACCGTTTGTTGTGAATTCAGGAAGCATGGCATTCTTCAGTACATTCTCATCAAAGATATTTGGGATACTACCTACCCTCGGAAAATATGTAATAGAATGGCATTTCAAGTCTTCAGTAATCCCAGTGACTTGCTTTATTCTATCCTCATGTTCTTTTTTCATCTTGGTTAATTCTTCTACAGTATATAACGAAAGGTTCTCTTCTGAATCAATTAATTTATGACAGTTGGGGCATACAAACATGATATTTTCGATTTTATCAGCTAAATCTTTAGATGATGAATTCCCTCTTGGTCCATCTGGTGAATCAGCTACTATATGGGCAAATATACCTGCATTATATCTCTTTGATGCAAACGCAGATTCACTTAATAGTTTATTGCATCCTCTTATCTCACATCTACCTCCAGAAAGTGCCCATAGTTGAAATTTTACTTTAGGCGGTATATCAGTAACAGACATTATCTTCCCTCCAAACTTTCCAAATCCTTTTTCAATAATTGAATTGGAATTGCCTCGATTAAGCTTTTTATTTTATCCCAATGACAGCTTTTTCCCCTTTTACCACTTCCACATACACAAAACTCATTTTGGCTAATATGAGGATTACTTATTACATTTCTTAAAAGATTTGCAATTCTTCTAACATCTGCAATAACAAAATATTCTTGATAAAACTCCTTAACACCCCCATTATGATGCGAGCGTTCGCCCAAAGGAAGGAAACCATATTTCTGATATGCACTATAATTGAACAAGTAATTTGTCACATAAGTATCCATAAATATCCTTAGGTTACAATTTTGTTTCAAAAATAAGCGTATCTCCGAATCCACCCCCAGACATAATGCATCATTATCGTACTTATGTGAGTATTTTTCAATTTTATTCCCTACTTCATAAACCATAGGTAGCTCATTAGGATAATCAAAGTCTAACTCAATACGTAGTAGGTATTCGTCTTTTATTTCTATCCCATATGTAGGCTCAATGGAGTGAAATTTATATATTCCATGAAAATTAATCCCATTTATCACATATACCATTGTTAATCCAGGCTGATTCTTATTAAATTCCCGACACAACAATAATAAGTCCAAGTTTTCCATTCTTTATCCTCTGTATGGCTTAGTACATGCTGTAATTATTGAAGGCATAGCCTTCTTTTCTTCTTGTTTGATTGGCTTCAAGGCTAATTTTTCAATCAATACATTAATAAAGTTAGGTGAACTAATATTATTAATAATATCTTTTTGTATTGCCTCCAACCATTCAAAAAATGCTTTTGCCTTTCTTTCCGTACCATCATTCCAAGCATCTGCAAAATTTTCATTACTGTTTACAGGATTAGGGATAACCCATTTACTATCGTTTATTTTAAGAACTCTGTAATTAACCGAAAATGTTTTCTTGGGATTGACCTTATAGTCCTTATACTCAAGTAATAACCTTGAAACAAGAGCAAGTAATTCAAGAGTATTTTCTGTAGTAATATGATTCTCTTGAACGATTAAAGTTGCTAAGGTGGTAATGATAATTGAGATAGGTTTATCATCTTCATTATGTTTCCTTGAAAAATAAACATCTCTATGTCTTTTCAATACCATGATAACTCTTTGGAGCGATGTCTTAACTAATTGCTCTGGCACTTCATCAATCGAGGCAAAAACACCTCTGTAATTATTAAATATAACTGACTGGAAATTTCTTAACTTGTCTGCTTTTAAAGGATAATTGACCGAATAGAACCAATCGGCATAACCTGCAGGATTACTTGGATTCCATTCATAAGAATTATCCTTTTTCTTCTGAGTGATTGAGATGGCTTTTTGTAAAAAATACATGTTTGTCCCATTAGTAACTATTGAATTAATAGTTTTAGTATCCTCTTTTACTCCTGGCAGTATATCCATATGAAAACCCACAGCATTTCCGTCTTCTGCATATTGGAGAGTCCAACATCTTTTCTTTTCCTTATCAAGCAATTTCTTATATGTTTCATCAACTACCAGATACTCTTTCGTTGTCTGCTTTACCCATTCAGGAGTGACGTTCCCTTTATCCTTACCGAATTCCAAAACGGTATCAATATCGTATTCTGCATCCATCTCTCCCCTGAAAGGTCTTACGACAGTTCCCAATCTCATTGACCCTTGAGGATAAATATTCAAAGACTTATCAAATTTCTGTAAATACACTCCCAGACTTGTGTACCTACTTTTTGCCAAATTAAACATTGTTGGAGATAATTCCAGTTCTTCTAATTTCTTTTCAAGTAACAAATTTTGTTCAATATAATTATTCAATATAAAAACACCCTCTCCTGTACTATTATCTCTTTTTGTTGGATTGTGATAGAACACTACCTGCCAACTGCTTTGTTTCAGAATTATATTTACTACTACTTAAAGCTTTTGATGCTACCGTCTCAAGTTTGGAACTTGTTTGTTTATTTGTATTTGCTTGTGCAAGTACACTACCAGCAAGTTGTTTCTGAATATTAGATGAAGCATTATTATTTAGAATATTACTTGCCAACGTACTTGTTCTCTGTCTAGATTGTTTATTATTCATACCTAACCTCCTTTCTGTAAAATTCTCGTACAAACGTTTGCCTTAAACTTATATATACACCTTTTATTTCCATGTGTCAATCCTATATAGTAGAGAACATACATTCATGCACTATATATGGTGTTTTATGTTCTAGTCAATCTTAATCTTCTCATAACATATATTCTATCATTACCACAGGACATACCATGTCCGTAAAAAAATAATAACTAAAATTAATTTTTAGCTATTATGATTGTATTAATGAATATTAATTTTTTGAATTGTTATAACTGGTTTTTAGCCACCCTAATCTAGTAATGTTTCATCATATCCTATATCTCGCAATATCTTTTTAAATCTTTCAACAACAGTGATAATATACTTGTCCATAACCACTGCTAACTCATACAATTTACATTGGGTCACAGTTTCGCCCTTCTTATCAGGTTCATGTAACACTAATGATATTTTTCTGGCATGGAAATCCACCTAACATTCAATCAGAAAACTAATATATCACGTCCGTATGCATTCTTTGATTCAATATTAATTGTTACCTTAAATCAATGGTTATTATTCTTTCTTTATAAAAGGTAAAACAACATTAAATATATCCTTAATCTTATTTTAATCCTTTTTCCTTAACCCTTAATCCCTACTATGTAATGTCTAAATTAAGTCTGGTCACGCCCCCTCTCCCCCAAAAATCCCGCAATCCCTTATCCCGTCTGCCTTCCCGCCATTTTCCCTTCTTCCCTAAAAATCCTCAATTATAATTAAGTTTTGTCACGGAAACACCATTTTCGTCCCGCTTTTTCCTAATTTTCACCTCAATCTTCGTGATTTTTGTGATAATTTAGTCTGGTCACGAGTCCTATTTTCAAGCTTATTACTCCCGCTTTTACTCGCTCCTTTATCCTTAAGCCTCATCTCTTTCTCCTACTCTTCATCATTATTCCTAATTCCTTTTCCCTGCAAATGTCCTATTTTACTTACTTTCCGCTTACTCCTACTTTTACTTCTGCTTGTTTTCCCTATTTTTGAACGAACAAAAAGCACGATGAGATGCAAGGGAAAAACCCATGCAAAGCATCGTGCTTTTTGTTCAAACTTATTTATCACTGGCCAAACTTAATTTGCACGTGGCCAGACTTAATTTTGAAGTTACACTTAGAATTTACCAGCTTCAGCAGCTTCCTGAATAGAAACAGCAACAGCAACAGTCATACCAACCATAGGGTTGTTACCTGCGCCGATTAAGCCCATCATTTCAACGTGAGCAGGTACGGAGGAAGAACCAGCAAACTGAGCGTCAGAGTGCATTCTACCCATAGTATCTGTCATACCGTAGGATGCAGGACCTGCTGCCATGTTATCAGGATGAAGTGTTCTACCTGTACCACCACCGGAAGCAACAGAGAAGAATTTCTTACCCTGATCAACACATTCCTTCTTGTAAGTACCTGCAACTGGATGCTGGAATCTTGTAGGGTTGGTGGAGTTACCAGTGATGGAAACGTCAACACCTTCCTTATGCATGATAGCAACACCTTCTGTTACATCATTCGCACCGTAACAGTTAACGGATGCTCTAAGACCTGTGGAGTAAGCCTTACGGAATACTTCCTTAACCTGTCCTGTATGATAATCCATATCTGTTTCAACATGAGTAAAGCCGTTGATACGGGAGATAATCTGAGCTGCATCTTTACCAAGACCGTTTAAGATTACTCTTAAAGGCTTTGTTCTTACCTTGTTAGCGGACTGAGCGATACCGATAGCACCTTCAGCTGCAGCGAAGGACTCGTGACCTGCTAAAAAGCAGAAACATTCTGTGCTCTCTTCAAGTAACATTTTACCAAGGTTACCATGTCCCAAACCAACTTTTCTCTGATCAGCAACGGAACCCGGAATACAGAATGCCTGTAAACCTTCACCGATTGCTGCAGCTGCGTCAGCAGCTCTTTTAGAGCCTTTTTTGATTGCGATAGCAGCGCCTACAACGTAAGCCCAGCCAGCATTTTCAAAACAAATAGGTTGAATTCCTTTAACCATGCTGATTACATCAAGTCCGGCATCTTTTGTAATTTTCTCTGCTTCTTCGATGGAAGCAATGCCGTAGCTATTTAATGCAGCATTAATTTGATTGATTCTTCTATCATATGATTCAAATAAAGCCATTGTATGTATCCTCCTTTACTATTCGTGTCTAGGGTCGATGATCTTAACAGCATCAGCTACACGACCATACTGGCCTTTAGACTTCTCGAATGCTGTATTGGCGTCATCACCTTTTTTGATGAAGTCCATCATCTTACCAAAGTTTACAAATTGGTAACCGATGATTTCACTGTTGTCATCAAGAGCAAGACCTGTTACATAACCATCTGTCATCTCAAGGTAACGAGGGCCTTTTGCAAGAGTACCGTACATTGTACCAACCATACTTCTAAGACCTTTACCTAAATCCTCAAGACCAGCACCGATTGGAAGACCATCCTCAGAGAAAGCACTCTGTGTTCTACCATAAACGATCTGTAAGAATAATTCTCTCATTGCGGTATTAATTGCATCACAGACTAAGTCAGTATTTAATGCTTCTAAAACGGTTAAGCCAGGAAGAATTTCAGATGCCATAGCTGCGGAATGAGTCATACCGGAACAGCCAACTGTCTCAACTAATGCCTCTTGGATGATACCGTCCTTTACGTTAAGAGTTAATTTACAAGTACCTTGCTGAGGTGCACACCAGCCTATACCATGAGTCAAGCCCGAGATATCTTTCACTTCTTTTGCCTTAACCCATTTTGCTTCTTCCGGGATTGGTGCTGCGCCATGATGAGCACCCTGTGTAACCGGACACATCATTTGAACTTCATGTGAATAAGTCATGTTTTTGAAACTCCTTTCAATATACATAGTATAGCATTTCATTTCCTTGTTAAGAAAATAACAGCTTACAACATAGAATTATCGTAAGCTAAAACCAACTTACGATATAATGAAGTATAAAGTGAACCTACATAATGATCCATCTTGTTTACCTTTCATATTTTCGCATAAAACCCATGATAAGTCTATAGTTTTTTTATATAATTTTATATGCGAAAACGCATGTCCCATCATGAAAATTGGATACTTTAGTTTTTAAATTCATTCAAATCCCAAATTCGAGTGGATTAGTGTGAATTATTTAAAGCATAATTCACACACAAACCAATTCAAAGATTAGGCATATTAATTTTAATGTAAATTAATTTAACGCTTTACAACTAGCTCTCCTGCCTTTTTATAAATACTTCCTTCTGGAACATATCCTCTTACCATGGATAATGGATAGATATTTGCATTTCTTCCGATTACAGTCCCCGGATTTAATACACTGTTACATCCTACTTCTACGTAATCACCTAGGATGGCTCCGAACTTCTTAAGACCGGTTTCTATTTTTAACTCTCCTGCATTGACCGTTACTAAGGTTTTGTCTGATTTCACATTGGAGGTTATAGATCCTGCACCCATGTGGGATTTATATCCTAGGATGGAATCACCAACATAGTTATAATGAGGAACTTGAACCTTATTAAATAATATTACATTCTTTAGTTCTGTTGAATTACCCACTACAGCACCTTCCCCAATAATAGCACTTCCTCGAATGAAAGCGCAATGTCTCACTTCGGCGTCCTTACCAATGATAGCAGGTCCGGTAATGGAAGCTGTTGGAGCTACCTTTGCTGATTTTGCAATCCAGATATCCTCTCCGATTTTGTTATATTCCTCTAAGGATAAGGTTGCTCCGATCGCTAGAATATGTTGTTTTATCTTTCCAAGAGCTTCCCACGGATAGATACAACCGTTAAAAACTTCTGCTGCAATCGTTTCGTCTAAAGTAAATAAAGATTTAATCATAAGATGTTCTGACATAATACCCTCCCTGAATTATTTTATTTGTTTTTTGATATATTTATTTTTTTATGGATAAGTGAAATTTTTTATCTTATATTTCAAGTACTTTTTTAAGATTAATTTTTTTATAATCACCTATCATATTTTTATATTCCTACTTACTACTTTTGGTTTATAAGATATTATTAATCTTCCTAAACTTTTATTTACAAAAATTTTGCCTTGTTCGGTTCTTGTTAGGTTACGTGTTAGGTTACTTGTTCAGTGCCTGCAATTATTTATTTCTTATAATACTGTGCAGCCTCTTTATAGAAATAGGATAATGCCTTCTGATTATTAAGTCCTTTTACACCATTGACCATCTTCGCTACAAAATGATCGAGCTTTGCCGTGTATTCCTCTTTCGTAATCTGACCCTCTGATACATAGGTTAATCCCTTTTCCCAGCTTGCAGTAAGTTCAGCATTTAACAGTGATTTAATAGAGGCGTTCACCACATCAAATATTATTTCTCCAAGCAAAGTCGGAGTAATAATTTGTGTCTTCTTATTTAAGTTAAGATATGTAATTGTTACCAATTTATTCAAAATCTCTGCTCTAGTTGCACTGGTACCAATTCCACTACCCTTGATTTGCGCTCGTAATTCTTCATCCTCGATCAGTTGTCCTGCATTCTCCATTGCAAGTATTAAAGCACCCGAATTATATCGTTTTGGAGGAGCAGTCTCGCCCTCTTTGATGGTAAGATAATTCACGGGGAGCTGCATGCCCTTCTTCAATTTCATTACAGCCTGCAATAAGGATTGATCTACGCTCTCGTCCTCAGTGTTATCCTCATCCTCTTTCATTTTATCTTCTTTATTTTTAACTTCTTCCACTTTATTAATGGACTGCCCTGGCTTCTCGTAGGTGGTACCAAGAATCTTAAGATACCCTTCTTTCTCAAGAACACGGACGGTGGCAAAAAAGCGTTCCCCTTTGATCATCGCAGTAATACCTACCTTGCGGTATTCTGCTGCTGGAAAGAAGATACTAAGAAAACGTTTTACTATGGTTTCATATACCTTAGCCGTGGTTGGTGATAACGATCTTAACGCGGCGAGTCCTTGTCCTGTAGGTATAATGGCATAATGATCCGTGATTTGGCTATCGTTAACATAACGAGTTTTTGCAATATTTTTATAAGATCCCTGCTCCATTATCTCTTGAACAAATCCAGAAAATTGGTTTAACCCCTGCAGACCTTTGATATTCTTTGCAATTTCTTTCGCAACTGCGGTTGATAATACTCTCGCGTCCGTTCTTGGATAAGTAACCATTTTCTTTTCATAAAGTTCTTGCGTAATCTTAAGTGTTTCATCCGGACTAATCTTAAACATTCTGGAGCAATCATTCTGAAGCTCTGCAAGATTATATAATAGAGGTGGATTCTTATTTTCTTTTTTCTTCTCTATCGCGCTGATATCGGCAAGTAACAGCGGTGGTTCATCCGGATTTAACTTAGCCTTCCAGGTTCCGTCATCATTCGTTTCAGGAATTTGTTCTGCTAGATCACTAATCAGCTTAATTGCTGAGGTTTTCTCTGAAAAACCATTGTCCTTATATAACAGTGGTGAATTAAAATACTTAGAGCCCTCGACGGCTCTAAATTCCGCCAACAACTCCTTATCCTCTATCTGTAAACCACTCATTACTCGGTAAAATGGCGTTTTCACAAAGCTACGTACTTCCCGTTCTCTTCTTACTACCATGCCAAGCACACAGGTCATTACACGACCTACTGATATTGCGGTCCATTTCTGTGAATTCAAAAGCTTCTGAACCTCATTACCATATTTTAACGTGAGGACTCTGGAGAAATTAATTCCCATCAGATAATCTTCTTTGGCACGCAAATAAGCTGCATCGGATAAGTTATCATATGCAGTCAGTGGTTTGGCCTCCCTGATTCCTCGAAGAATTTCTTCCTCCGTCTGAGAATCAATCCATACACGTCTCTTCACCTTATCAGCAGGAACCTTCGCTTCCTGATCCACCAGTCGATAGATATATTCTCCTTCGCGCCCGGAGTCAGTGCAGACATAAATCGAATCCACATCCTGACGAGTAAGTAAACCTTTTACTATATTAAATTGCTTCTTAACATTCCCAATAACTTCATAACGATATTCTTGTGGAATAAATGGAAGTGTCTCCAGATTCCACTTTTTCAGTGCCGGATTATATGCTTCGGGATAACTCATTGTTACCAGATGTCCAACGCACCAGGTCACGATCGCATGATCCGATTCAATATATCCATCCTGTTTTCTGCCAGTTATTTTAAGCGCCTTGGCAAATTCATTCGCCACGCTGGGTTTTTCTGCAATGTATAAACTCTTAGACATTCTACTCCAACTTTCTAATTAATAACTAGATTATAACATGTGCGAAAAGCAAAGGGAATGAAAAATAGAGAAAAGATAAAACTTAACATTTCTTCCCTCAATATAGACATTCCTATTTTTACCTAAAATAGGTTGAAACTTTCCATTCAATCGTATAAAATGATGATAAGAAATTATACTATACTACGAATAAACATGCTATTGGAGGATTTTCATGAAGGCCTATCAGATATTTGGCGATTCCTCATGTGACTTACCGGAACTTTTAGTGAAGGAACATGACATTACCTTAATCCCATTTTACGTAACCTTTGATCAAGACAACTACTATAAGGAGAATATTGAGATAACCAATGAAGCTTTTTATGATAAGCTATCACAAAGCAACACCTTCTCAACCACCTCCTTACCCTCTGTACAAGATTATATGTTTGATTTTAAAAAGGCCATTAAAAACGGCAAGGATATCATTTGTGTATGCCTCTCTCATCAGCTTAGCGGCTCCTATCAATCTGCTTTGAATGCGAAGAACATCCTTGAAGAACAGTATCCACAAGCCAACATTGAGATTATTGACAGTATCCAGGCAACCGCTGGACAAGGACTACTTTTGCTTCAGCTAGCCAATATGAAGAAAGCTGGACTTACTCTTGAAGAAGCTGTTGAGAAATTAAATGAACTGAAATTAACCTCAAGAATTATGTTTACCGTTGATAACTTGGTTTACTTGGAGAAGGGGAGACGTATTGGTAAGGCTGCTGCACTCGGAGGCAATATGATGGATCTTAAACCGATGATTCAGTTAAAGGGTGCTGAACTCATCCCTTATTCTAATATCAGGGGACGCAAGAAATCCATAGATAAGATAATTACTATGGTTAAAGAATACTTTATTGAAACCGGAGAAGCACCCGATGTTTACGATTTTTGTATTGCCAATGCAACTACACCTGAGGATTCCGCTTTTCTAAAACAACAGATTGAAGAATATATTGGTCATAGCATTGAATATCCAATTTTCCAAATCGGTGTGACGATAGGTACCTATACCGGACCCGGGGGTATTGGAGTTTGTTTTGTTAAAAAATTCAAAAGCAATTAGGAGGAAATAGGATGACACCCAAGAAGGTTAATTACGAGAATTTGGCAGATAGTATTATTGAAAAATTCAACAAAAGAGGAATTGAAGGCTATTATTGTGAAAATGCTGAGGATGCACTTCTTACTGCTAAGCGCTTTCTGACTGCCGATTGTTCCATCGCGTGGGGTGGTTCAGAAACTCTCTCTGAAATCGGATTACTTGATGATCTTTATTCCTCCGATTACATACTTTATGACCGTACCAAGCCAACTACTTCAGAAGAAAAATCTGAAATGTATAGCAAAATAGTAACAGCAGATTATTATTTTATGAGCTCCAACGCCATTACCTTAGATGGTCAATTAGTTAACATCGACGGATCTGGCAACCGCGTTGCTTGCCTAATTACAGGCCCCAAAAATGTCATCGTGATAGCAGGTATGAATAAAATAGTAACCGATGTTCAAACTGGAATCGATCGTGTCCGTAATATGGCCGCTCCTCCTAATGCAGTACGCCTGGGTTATAAAACACCTTGTGCTGAGCTAGGAAGATGTGCCAACTGTCTCACTGAAGAATGCATGTGCTGTGAGATTGTTATTACACGCAAATCTAGAATTTCAGGTCGTATCAAAGTTATCTTAGTTGGTGAAGAACTAGGTTATTAAACTAATATTTATAACCAACTTAACTAATTGAATAAACTTGTAGGTTCTTGAAAATATGCCTGATTAAGTATACTTGTATCTTCTTGCATACTTTAAATCGATTTCAATATATGAGCTATAGATTTTATAAAATAAAAATAATTATATGAAAGTGAGGAATTTTCTTATGTCATCAAAAGATTGTTGTACACCTAATGAAGCTGGTTCCAACGTAAAAGTAAATGTGAATGTCGATGTTCCTAAAATCATTAAATATTTATCAATATCGAGCATCCTGATTGTAGGAATTATTTTTGGCACCAGAAGTTTTCGAAACATGCTAGATGTAGGCTTTTTTGATATCAAAAAGAAATAGGGGTTTATCCCCTCAAGATATACTATAATATCAACGAGCCACTGAATTGCATTTGCAATCAAGTGGCTCGTCTTATTAGTATCAAGATTATTCTTACAGTGAATGAAATTTTAATATATTCGGCTCCTAATATATACGCCAAGGTGTCATAATTCATCCATATAGTGAATTAATAAACGTGTAAGAATATGTGCAGATGAGCAGACAGGCCTCATGTAGCTACATTAATCCTATCCATAACGATTAATATAACGGATATTTATCAGTTAAGGTTTTAACCAACTCCATTGCCTTTGCCTTATTCGCATCAACATCCTTAACAAGAAGATAGATTGCTTCTGCAACAACGTCCATATCTTCAGCATTCATTCCTCTTGTTGTCACTGCTGCTGTACCAAGACGGATACCGCTGGTTACAAATGGAGATGCAGGATCATTTGGAACTGAATTCTTATTACAAGTGATATTCGCAGCATCTAGAAGCTTCTCGGTATCCTTACCTGTTACACCCATATTCTGTAGATCAACTAACATCAAGTGATTATCTGTGCCTCCAGATACAAGGTTAAAGCCTCTCTTAGTCAATCCTTCTGCAAGTGCTTGTGCATTCTCAACCACTCTTCTTGCATAATCTTTAAAGCTCGGATCAAGTGCTTCCTTAAAGCAAATTGCTTTCGCTGCAATAACATGCATTAATGGACCACCCTGAATACCAGGGAATACCGCTTTATTTAATTTGTGCTCTTCCGCAAATTCTGCGCTGGATAAGATCATACCACCTCTTGGCCCTCTAAGGGTTTTATGTGTGGTTGTAGTCGTTACATGAGCATATGGAATAGGACTTTCATGGTAACCACCGGCAACCAGACCAGCAATATGAGCCATATCAACCATTAAATAAGCGCCAACCTCATCGGCTATTTCTCTAAATATCTTAAAGTCAATCTTTCTAGCATAGGCACTTGCACCAGCAATAATTAACTTTGGTTTACTTTCATTAGCGATCTTTCTAAGACTTTCATAATCAATAAAGCCTTGATCATTCACCCCGTAAGGAACGATGTTAAAATAGCTTCCGCTCATATTAACTGGGCTTCCATGTGTCAAATGCCCGCCGTGAGCAAGGTTCATACCAAGAACGGTATCGCCCGGCTTTAATAAGGCAAAAAATACTGCCATATTAGCTTGTGCTCCAGAGTGAGGTTGAACATTAACATAAGTGCAACCAAATAATTGTTTTGCACGGTCTATCGCAAGATTTTCAGCAATATCTACAAATTCACAGCCGCCGTAATATCTCTTGCCAGGATAACCTTCCGCATATTTGTTGGTTAAATGACTTCCCATCGCTGCCATAACAGCTTTACTTACAAAGTTTTCAGAAGCAATTAACTCAATATGACTATTCTGTCTACCTACTTCAAGTGAAATTGCTTCAGCTAATTCAGGATCATATGATTTTACATCATCAAAAGAATACATTATCTTCAATTCCTTTCAGGTTTAGTAACGAACTACTTTTATCGATTAGTATAACATAATGGAATGTATTATGGAAGTAAAAATACTATAATACTGCATAATCATTCATGATTTTATCTTATAATAATTATGTTTAATTATAATAACACAAGTAATAATTTCATATGCGAGAAACTTATTTCTTAAACATCTTTAAGCAAATATAGGTGTTTAAATGAATTTTATTGATTGTCTAATGCGAATAAAATTTAATTCCTTGCAAGAAATAAGATTACAATTTCTAAAACAAAAACCTGTATATTAGGCTTTAACGCCTTCGCCTATACAGGTTTATTAATGAAATTATTTACAAATTTTCAGGTCCAAAGCTTAGTGGAAGTAATTCCTCTAGGAAGAAAAGCATGTATTCTTCCTCTGATTTTGCCAAAATAACTAGAAAGTTTTTCGGTTCAGCAAATTCTCTTAACACCTGACGACATACACCACATGGTGGACAATAATCTGTTAAAAGACCGTTCTTTCCACCTACAATCGCAATTGCACTAAATTCTCTTTCCCCTTCACTAATTGCTTTAAAAAAAGCGGTGCGTTCCGCGCAGTTCGTGGGACTATATGCTGCATTTTCAATATTACAGCCCCTATATATCTTTTGCTTTTTGGTAAGTAGTGCCGCTCCAACATTGAAATGCGAATATGGTGCGTAGGAACTCTTCATTGCCTCAATGGCTTCCAACACTAAATTTTTAGCTACGGAATGGCTTACAATTCCTTCTTTCTTTTGAAGTTCACCCTTCTCCCTTATAACAAGGCTATTCTTTTGGTTACTATTGATTTGATTGTTTTCTTGATCACTCATAAACAGAACCTCCCTATTTTATTTTCTTGTTTATTAAGTAACATAATATATGCAATAATTTCAATATTAATATCCCGAACCTTGTTCATTTTTTGCAAGCTTTACAATTCTACTGGTGCCAAGTCTCGAAGCGCCAAGTTCAATGAATTTGTCTGCATCTTCAAAGGAAGCAATCCCACCTGCCGCCTTTATTTTTACATCTTTACCAACATGTTTGGAAAACAGAGCAACATCCTCAAAGGTTGCACCAGAGGTCGAAAAACCGGTTGAAGTCTTAATAAAATCAGCTCCAGCCTTAGTTACAATATCACACATTTTTATCTTTTCTTCCTCTGTCAACAAACAGGTCTCTATAATTACCTTGAGAGTTTTACAACCACAAGCTGCTTTTAACTGCTTAATCTCATCCAGAATACAATCAAATTTTTGATTCTTAATATGTCCAATATTGACTACCATATCAATTTCATCCGCTCCATTTGCTATCGCATCCTTCGCTTCGTACACCTTCACACAGGTGGTGTTATATCCATTTGGAAATCCAATTACCGTACAAATCTTCATTTGCCCGTCTACATAATCTTTTACCTGCTCCACATAGGAAGGGGGAATACATACGGAAGCCACTCCATATTTCATAGCATCGTCACATATTTCCTTTATCTCTTCCCAGGTAGCTGTCTGTGCTAATAATGTATGATCCACTTTTCCAAAGATTAAATTATGATCCATTCTAATGTCCTCTTTTCGTTATACATTTGATTCATTATGTTATTTTTATGCAAGCTCCAGTGCAATCTCCATCATGTCACGGAAGGTGAGCTGTCTATCCTCCGCTGATAAGGATTCTCCTGTAAATACATGATCTGATATCGTCAGTATACAAAGTGCCTTTTTATTGGCTCTTGCAGCATTCATATACAGTGCGGCGGCTTCCATTTCTACTGCAAGTACATTCATCTTGCGCCATAAGGACATCGCATCTGAGTTATCATCATAGAAGGTATCGGAGGATAGAATGTTACCTACTACGGTTTTAATATTTAACTTGTCCGCTGTTTCTACCGCCTTACGAAGTAACCCATAATCCGCGATTGATGCAAAGGTACCCGGCAGCTTATATTGTGCTGCGTAATTCGAATTCGTTGATGCACCCATACCAATTACAATATCACGAAGTTTAACATCTTCAGCAATTCCACCAGCTGATCCTATACGAATAATATTATCCACCTCGTAAAAATGAAATAGTTCATAAGAATATATTCCAATCGAGGGCATACCCATACCGCCACCCATAACAGATACTTTCTTACCCTTATAAGTCCCGGTATAACCAAACATATTTCTTACTTTATTAAAGCATACAACATCCTCAAGATAAGTTTCTGCTATAAATTTTGCTCTTAATGGATCACCTGGCATTAATACTGTTTTTGCTATATCGCCCATGTTTGCTTCATTGTGAGGTGTCGGAATTCCCATAATTGAAAGCCTCCTTTTATTCCTGTTATTATTTTGATTATTATTATAGTTTTACTTAGAAGCTTGTACTTGTGCTTATACTCCATTTTAATTGGCAATAATTACAAGATATTTTAGCATGATTTCTTAAAAAAGGCAAATAGAGCGAACTCTTCAAGTTGCGTTTAGTTACCTTACAATTTGATTGAGCAGAACTTCATAACTTATTTGTTCCTATCATTTCTATGATGTATAGTAATGGTAAAAACTATACAAATATCAAAAATATTTAATAAAATATTTTATACCATTGATTTCGTTATAATTAGTGCTATAATCTCCTTTATACTGTTTAGGATCAGAACGGGAGATGATTATTTGAACATAGCTAATTTCCTAACTGTAAATCATATGTTAAAAAAAGAACAGCTGTTAGGGGAACTACCTACCTCTAAAGAAGCTTATCACAATTTTTTTCGATTTGCATGGCCCTCTGCACTAGAGGCCTTATTGGTTGCAATGATTGGAGTAGTCGATACTATCATGGTGGGTACTTTGGGCAAAGGATCAATCACCGCTGTAGGTATTACGAATCAACCGAAATTCGTACTTCTCGCTGCCATTTTTTCTTTAAATACCGGCATTATTGCAGTTGCAGCTCGCCGAAAGGGTCAAAAGGATCGAATTGGAGCAAACCAAACCATAAGAACCGGAATTATTCTTAGCGCTATCTTATCTCTTCTTATGGCAGTGCTCGGCTACCTATTTGCCAAACCAATTTTATTACTAATGGGAGCAGAAAGTTCTTATCTTCAAGACGCAGTTACTTTCTTTCGAATTCTGATGTTCAGCATTCCATTTCAAGCCTTGAATTTGACGATCAATGCTGCACAACGTGGTTGTGGTAAGACTATGATCTCCTTAACTACAAATGTAACTAGTAATATTATTAATATTATCCTAGATTTCCTTTTAATCAATGGCGTTGGCATCTTTCCGCGTCTTGAAGTAAAAGGAGCGGCAATCGCTACAACCACCGGCGCCTTCGTCGCTTTCTGCATCTCGTTATTAACACTTTTTCGCAAAGAGGATTACCTTACCTTCCACATCAAAGCTGGTTGGGCAATTAAAAAACATGTGATTAACCCCATAATGAGGGTTAGTACTAGTGCGTTTGTAGAACAGGTTTTTATGCGTATCGGTTTCCTCGTATATGCGGCAATTGTTGCACGATTAGGTGAGACCGCTTATGCCACTCATATCATCTGTATGAATATATTAAGTTTATCCTTTTGCTTTGGAGATGGCTTATCCATTGCCTCTTCCGCACTTGTGGGGCAGAATATGGGTGCAAAAAGACCCGATCTATCCATAATGTATGGCAAGACCGGCCAAAGAATTGCATTTATTATATCAACAATAGTGTTTTTTGTTTTCATATTTGGCAGATTTTTTTTGATTTCCTTATTCACCAACGAACAAATGATTATAATCATCGGAGCCCATATCATGATTATTTGTGCATTAACCACGCATCTCCAAACATCTCAGGTTGTGTTAAATGGCTGTCTTAGAGGAGCCGGTGATACGGGATACGTCGCAGCAATCTCTTTAATCAGTGTCGCCTTTGTCCGTCCGTTGCTTACCTGGGCATTGTGCTTCCCTCTCGGGTTTGGCTTATATGGGGCATGGATTGCCCTATTGGTTGATCAGACGTTTCGTTTTATAACTAGTTACCGGCGGTTTTCCGGAGGGAAATGGTCTTCCATTACGTTGTAGTAAAACAATTACAGCGTTCCACTAAATAAATCACAAATTAAAAACAACTACCCTATAAATCATCAATTTATGATGTTAGGATAGTTGTTTTTAATTTATATGAGGTTAGATATAAGTTTTAAATTAGCAGTGAAAACTCTATCCATAACACTTGATTCATTATTCATTTTTGATTATCCTAATTATGACCGTTTGGATTTTGATTATTTGGATTTTGAGTGTTCGGGTTTTGATTATTTGGGTTTTGATTATTTATATTCGGATTATTCATAAGCGTATTCGTTGGTGGTACACTCAAATTCTTTTTTGAATTCTTTCTAATGACTAGACGAGTCACTAATAAAATTGCTAATATAATAACTCCCCATATTAAAAAGTAAAGGAAGTTAACGACAAGCCAAACAATAAAAGATTGGAACCCATTACTAACATTATCAATTGTCCTGCTTAAACCATCCGAAATTCTGCTAAAAAAGGTTGGCTTCACTTCCTCCGCGGGTGAGATATGCTTCACTTCCATAATATTAAGTGTTACATTGCTAAACTCAACCTGATTATCATATAATCTTAATTGGCTTTGATATTTTTCAATTTCATAACGAATATCACTTAAACGTGTCTCTAGCGTAATGATGTTATCCAATTCTTTCGCTGATTTCAAGATGTCATACAGACGCTCCTGCTCAATCTTCAAGGTATCCACTTTACTTTTAGCATCCACATATTGAAGTGATACATTTTCACTGCTTTGCTCACTCTTTGTAACATTAGCAGCCTTTTTGATAAAAGAAATAAAATCACTTGCTTTATTACTAGGAATTCTAGCAACGATATATCCGGACCGATTTACGTTATCATTATTATAGCTTTTTCCGCCAATCTGAGAGCTTTCTGTGTAACCACCCATACTTTTAATATTGCCTTCTGTATCGGAAAGTAACTTATCAAAATCTTGCGTCTCAATATCCAAAACATATTTATAGATAATTTTATCTTGTTCACTGGTTGAACCAAGCGAGGTAGTTTTCACATCATCCTTTGATCCATTATCCGAAGTGGTTGAAGGATCAACCTCTCCATCAACAGCACCTTTGTTATCTGCCATATTTACACCGTCATTAACATCAGATGTTCCGGCACTTTCAGGTGGTGCTGAGTCATATGCTATCTCCTTCTTCTTCCCACATGCGGCAAACAACATCATAATAATAACAAGATAGCAAATCAACCGAAACCCTTTTCTTTTTTTCATAAACATCCTCCAATCTGTCACTATGTGACTACAAAAATAATACTGTTCTACCGATTAGACGTACCCCAGAATAAAAGGGTTCCATAGGATGTCGTTAATTATGAATTGGTTAATTATTGTTAGTGTGTAATAAGTCAACTGCAAGGTAAATCAAAAAACCCGACTTATAACATCCTTACCCATCATACATTCTTTCAAAACTTTTCAATATGAGGTTTCATTAATGTAAGCAATCTCTTCATCTGATTCGTTAAATACAAATATCCCATTAGGGCTTCGAGTCCGGTAGCAGTCCTATATTCAATCACTCCCGCATTCTTAGCTGAGGTAAAGGATTTCGCATTGCGCCCTCTTTTAAAAATTGCAGTTTCCTCTTCTGTCAATTGTTCTTTAATTGTATGGTAAAGCTCTGCTTGTGCAGAGGCTTGAACCAACTTTGAAGCTCGGTTATGAAGCTTATTGACCGGAGCATTCCCACTCTCCACCACCGAGGTTCTAATGATTAAATCGAAAATGGAATCTCCGATAAATGCAAGTGTCAAAGGGGAATACGTTTTTATATCTGTTTCTGGGAGGTTAATATTCGCTTTAATAAAGTTAGCAAAGCCAAAATCATCCTCAATCTGTCTTAACTCCGTTTCCATCTGACACCCTCTCTGGTATCTTCTAATATAATACCTTTTTCCAATAACAGATTTCTAATCTCATCTGATTTTGCAAAATCTTTATTCTTTCTTGCTGTTTGTCTGTCTTCAATTAACTTTTCAATGTCCTCATCCAATAGTTCTGCTTCTTTAACCGTTTTAATTCCAAGTATATCGCAGAGATTCACCATTTTGTCCTGCAGATTTTTTACAAACTCAATACTACTTTCACCCTTGCAGTTTGTATTGGCTAATTTCACAAGTTCAAAGATAGCCGCAATCGCATCCGCTGTATTAAAATCTTCATCCATTGCATCAATAAATTTGGTATTCAATGCTTCTGCTTCTGCCAAAAGCACCTGTTCGTCAGAGGACACAAATTCTCTTGTAAGAACACCACTATTTTGCAAATATTCCAACTGTCCAATTGCAGTAGTAATTCTAGTTAATGAAATCTTCGCAGATTCCACAAGCTCCTTGCTAAAATTCAGCGGGCTACGATAATGTGAATTTAACATAAAGAAACGAACAACTTGAGGATCATATTGCTCACAAATCTCACGCACGGTGAAGAAGTTCCCCTCAGATTTGGACATTTTTTTATTATCGATATTTAAAAATGCATTGTGCATCCAATACTTTGCAAACTCCTTGCCATTGGCTGCTTCACTCTGTGCAATTTCATTCTCATGATGCGGGAAAACTAAGTCTTCTCCACCAGCATGAATATCAATCTGGTCACCAAGATATTTCTTGCTCATTACGGAACATTCAATATGCCAGCCTGGACGGCCTTCGCTCCACGGTGAGATCCAGTATGGTTCCCCCTCTTTCTTGGGTTTCCATAGTACGAAATCCATTGGGTCATCCTTCTCTTCTGCAACTGCAATACGGCTTCCTGCTTCAAGATCATCTATTTTCTTTTTCGATAATTTACCATATTCTTCAAAGCTTCTAGTTCTAAAATATACGGTACCATTCTTATTATATGCATGTCCTTTTTCAATTAGATTCCCAATCATCTCTATCATACCATCAATTTCTTCAGTAGCCTTTGGGTGATAGGTTGCTTCTTTAATATTTAGCGCTTCGGTATCTATCTTATATTCTTTGATATATCGTTCCGAGATTTCAGAAGGGCTCACACCCTCTTCATTGGCTTTCTTAATAATTTTATCGTCCACATCTGTAAAATTTGAGACGTAATTCACCTTGAAACCTCGATATTCTAAGTATTTGCGGACAGTATCAAAGATAATTGCGGGTCTGGCGTTGCCGATATGGATGTAATTATAAACGGTAGGGCCGCATACATACATTCTTACCTTACCTTCCTCTATTGGCACGAACTCATCTTTTTTCTGTGTTAATGTGTTATAAATCTTCATTTTAAATCCTCCGGTTAATTTATTTCAACTTGCCTTATGTTTATTAGCTGATTTTATAGTTTGTAATAATCAATAATGACTTGAGTCATAAGTCATATTTATTGTGATAAATGAAAATGTGCGCATATATATACATATGACTTGCCTTACCCACATGCGTGAAGGACATCCGCATGAGGCCGGTCTGCGCATCTGCATATAAATGCGCACATTTTCATTGATTTACGTTATGAGTGACTTATGACGCCCTAATGAATGGTATATGTTAAGATTATTATTTGCAAAATGCTGTTTATTACTATTTTTTATTTGTTTTTTATCTGTTTATATAATTTGCATCTTTATTTACATTTTAATCATTATATTTTGTTTTTACAACTAATATTTATTACGAACTAAAATGCTAATCTTATAAATCCTCATTTTTGGTTTCAGTTTTCTCTTCCCCGTTTGAATCCTTAATTAGCATATCTACCTTCTCATATATTCTCTTTAACTCAGTTCTTAAACAGACATTCTCGTTACGCAGACAAAGTAACTCTTTTTGCAACGGATCTGGGAAATGTATCTGATCTAATTCTTCTCTAGGCATTTTTACATTGTTTTGTTTTACAACTCTTCCGGGGACACCAACAACCGTAGAATTGGGAGGTACTTCGGATAATACTACTGAACCTGCGCCTATTTTGGAATTCTCACCAATGGTAAAGGATCCAAGAATCTTCGCTCCTGCACTAATCATAACATTATTCGCAATGGTGGGATGACGTTTTCCCTTTTCTTTACCGGTACCACCTAATGTTACCCCTTGATATAATGTAACATTATCTCCAACGATTGCAGTCTCTCCGATAACAACTCCATGCCCGTGATCAATGAATAAACCCTTTCCAATTGTAGCGCCTGGGTGAATCTCTATCCCCGTTTTTCTTACCGTTCTCTGAGAATACCACCTTGCTAGGAAGTAATGCTTCCTCATAAAAAGAACATGTGCAATACGATAACGGATAATGGCCTTAAAACTAGGATATAAGAAAACCTCCAATGGTGTTTTAATTGCCGGATCACGTTCCTTGATAATCTGCATTTCTTCTTTGAAATATTTAATAATACCCATAATTAATTCTCCTTTTATGAAAGAGTTAAGAATACATAATCTCAAAATTAAGCATCAAAAAACCGCCCCTATATCATATAGAGGCGGTGAAAGTCGCGGTTCCACTCTATTTGTACATCAATAATTGATACACATCTCGTACAGATAACGGCTGTTACCGTGTTCAGCTAAGTTAGATACTTCACCGAACAAGCTCCCGGATGCACTTCCCTCATATGTTTGTAAAGAATGCTTTCAGCCGGTGACATTCCCTCTCTGTTACTATTACATGAGTTACTTTTCCGTTCATTGCTTTTGAACTATTACATATCTTTTATATATACATTTTATGCAACAGTAATAACTTTGTCAATACGAATTCAATTATTACCATTTTTCTGGAAGTTTTTTTTAATACCATTAAAAATAATTGGTGCTTCTATATTCCATTTTTTTAAAGTAAGCTTTGCTAATGCTTAGAACAACCGCTACAACCACTGCATTTACTATCAGATTCAGTTCCCGGTGTAGCATCATATTGATAATTCATCATATTCTCCAATAAACAGATTGCGTTACTCGCGATGCCTAGCCCTTCTCCCGTAAAACCAAGTCCTTCTTCCGTGGTCGCTTTCACATTCACTCTGTCTTCCTCAAGCTCTAATGCTGCCGCTATATTACTTACCATCTCTGGGATGTAAGAAGCCAATTTCGGTTTTTGAGCTATTATCGTAGCATCTATATTCTCAATGACATAGAGTTTACTCTCAATCAAGGACTTGACTTTCTTTAATAATTCTATACTGGATATTCCCTTATAGGAAGCATCTGTATCAGGGAAATGCTTCCCTATATCGCCAAGCGCTGCTGCACCCAGCAAGGCATCCATAATGGCGTGTATTAAAACATCTGCATCCGAATGACCAAGTAAGCCCTTCTCATAGGGTATCGTTACACCACCAAGGATCAAATCCCTATTTTCTACTAATTTATGAACATCATAACCCGATCCAATTCTCATGGTTAATCCTCCTATTAATTTCATTTAATACAACGGTTTATATACAATCTATTAATTATTATTACCTATGTTGGATATTATAAAATATTCACAGGGTAATTGCCATATAAATATTTCTATGATTTTATAATAAACTACCAAGAACATGCTTTATGTTTAACAAATCTTTATAAATAACACATCGAATATAAAAACAATAACTATCAAAATAATGAAAAACACTTCGCACTATAACAAAAAAGCAATAACCTAAGATTATTGCTTTTTAATAGCGAAGGACGGATTTGAACCGCCGACACCGCGGGTATGAACCGCGTGCTCTCGCCAGCTGAGCTACTTCGCCGTATTCAGTTCGAAAAGTACTTTTTTATTATATTCATAAGCGCGTAATTTGTCAATAGGGATTAATGTAGTTTTTTAAATAGTTTGAACAATAAGAAAAATTATACAATGTTATATAGAATAATTGTATACTAATAACATACTCACTCTAGTCTGTATATAAATGTTTCGTTTCAATAAGCCCCGACAACTATAAATACATTATTATAGCTAACGTATTAAGAACTTCATTTTTTGATTAGGGAGTCTCTAGCCATGTGTAAGGCTAATTAATGAATATGCTTTCCCATTCATTTCTCACTTTACACCGACTACCGACGCCCTAACCTTATTTATATCTACATTAATTTGTACTTAACCCTATTGAAATTCTATATACATTCAAACAACAAATTCAATAAAAGTGAAGTTTACATTCATAGCAACCCAGACAACACTCCGTGATGTACAATATAAAGCTCATGGAGCGCTCTTGTAATAGCAACATATAAAAGCTTAGCGTCCGCGTCAGTGACCGGATAGCTGCTTTCATCAGGATTCTATATGATAACCACGTCAAATTCAAGACCTTTCGTCATATGAATTGGAAGGACCATAACGCCATTTTGGAAGGTCATTTCTTCGACGTTCTCTTCAAGATGTTCAATCGGTACATATTCATTAAGAAGATTCTTTACTTTAACCGTCTCTTCTACCGTACGGCATATGATAGCAATGGTATCATAACCGTCCTTCTGATTATCTTTAATGGTACGAACCGTTTGTTCCACCAATTGCTTTTCATCGAATACCTTTTTCACCGATACTTCTTTCCCATGGCGGATAATCGGTTCAATGTCATAGGTCTTAAAGGTACATTTCCTCAATACATTGCTGGCGTAATTCGATATCTCCACCGTATTACGATAGCTTTTCGCCAATAGATAGAAGCGATCCTTCTCTGGAGAGAACACCTCATTCTTTAAGGTCTCCCAATCATTCATACCTGTATCATAATGAATATTCTGCGAGACATCCCCCATAATTGTATAGGTGCACGTCTTGAACACTTTCTTGAATACATAGAACAACATAACACCAAAATCCTGTGCTTCATCAATAATGATATGGCTGACGTAGTCAAAATCCTTGGTCTTTTTCAAACATTTTTTAATAAAACTCAACATTCCTAAATCATAGAGATCGATCTTCTTCTGTTTCAGATTATTGATTAACAGATTAATTATCTCACTGTTTGGAACATAGAACTTATTCAACGCATACTTCTCTGAATGTTGGAGCATATCTTCCAAAAACCCTATATAAATTTCCATCAGATTATATTTCTTATTTCTGATTCCAAAATAATTCTTATATTTGTTAACTTCAGTCTTGATCTCTTCCTTACTTTTAAAATTTTCTTCGTTGATATAAGCAATCTTCTGGGTCAAACGCTTATTCAACAAATCTATTTTTTCCTGCAACGGTAAATCCGTGAAGAAATTCATAAAGTACAAGACATCTTCGCGTGATAGTAAAGTCTTTCTTTTATAAACCACTGATTCCTGGTTGACACAGGATAACTCAAAATCCTTCATATATTGTTCAAGACCTTTAATAAAATGAATGGAGCCTTTGTAACGCTTTAGCTTTCCTTCTTCCTTCGATTGCGACTGTGCCCTCAGCTTTAGGAAGCTATTACCCAATTCATATTTACCCTTTTTACTGTCAAAATCCTTATCCAGCAATTGAAGAAGAAATTCCTCCATCGTCATTTGATTAATATTATATACATCTAGGTTTGGCAATACACCGGTTATATAATTAAGGAGCATTTTATTGCTTCCGATGATAAAGAATTCGTCGGGTGCAAATTTGTCCTTATAGTTATATAGAATGTAAGAGATCCGGTGCATCGCAACGGTTGTTTTGCCACTACCTGCAACACCCTGCACCACAACATTATGCCAAGGCGTATCTCGTATAATTTGATTTTGCTCCTTTTGAATGGTTGCAATGATTTCTCCTAACACCACTTCCTTGTTTTTACTAAGGTATTTAGTTAGAAATTCATCATTTGCAATTACATCAGAATCATAAAACTCGATTAGCTTACTGTCTGATATTTCATAGGTTCTCTTAAGACTCAAATTAATGTTAATCTGTTCTCCGAACGGTGTAACAAAGGAGCTATCCCCAATATCGCTATCGTAATATACACTAGAAATCGGTGCCCTCCAGTCGATAATCATATTCTCGGAAGTGTTTCTTCGTACTCCATTCTTTCCTAGATAAAGACAATAATCAGTCACATCACCCTCTTCGGTGTAATCAATCCTTCCAAAGTAGGGCTTCTTTAATGCTAAGATATTCTTATTCAGAATTCTTTGCATCATCGACTTCATATCTAACCCTATGATAAGGTCATTGTGAAGCTCTGGATTATTCGACCGATAGTTATCATATAATTCTTTCGTCTCTGCATTCGCTTCCTGATATTTTTGAAGATAATCATCAATGTTCTTTTGAATCACCTTCACACATTCATCTAGATGCAGTTCTTCCTTCTGCCGCTCAGTAAGTGGCGTTTGGGTAGTGTCTTTTAACTCTTTCATTATAAATCCTCCTGGTAGTAATATTTTTTCAATATCTTGCCAAGCGACGGCGTACCATAGCGATACACTTTTTTTCTTAGATTTTGCCAAGAAAACCCGTGGTAAATATTTTTCCAACAAACGGAAAGCAATTGTATCACCACGGGTATTATATGTCAATTATATTTTCTAATTAATCTATAAACATTTTTGTTTTTTTATTGTTCGATACTCATCAGCAGAAAGATTACATTCATCCACGGTAAATTCGCCATTATTATAATCAATTATATTAATACAAGTATTTTTCAAAATGATTTTACCAGTGCCTGTTTTCCCTTGGCTTAATACCGAAAGCACAGAATTAATGGACGCTCCATGTGAAATCATAATAATATTATAATCACTAAATTGTTGTGCATATTTCTTCATGCAGACAAACATTCTCGCACACAAATCTTCCCACGGTTCCTTATCGTCTTGTTCTCCGGACGCATAAAACGCCTCACGTTCCTTCGCAGTCATTCCTGATACTTTAGAAAAATCACGCTCCGTAATCCCATCGTCTGTGATAACCTGTCCGACAGAAACATACTCAGCTATGATTTCGGCTGTTTTATTCGCTCTACGCAAAGGGCTGGAAATCACTGCTTTAAATTCGGTACCTTGCAACACTTCACCACAAATTTTAGCCTGTTCGATACCTTTTTCATTAAGAGGGATATCTTCTCTTCCTTGAAACCTGCCTTGAACGTTCCAATCCGTCTGACCATGTCTGATCAAGAATATCTTCATAAGTATTAATCTCCGAATCGATTTTTATAATATTCTAACACGATTATATAAAAAATAGCTACCCATTTTTATTAAATACCAATAATTTATCAATACTTTTTATGGACAAGGCATTGTACAAAAATTATGATATCATCGTTATAGGTCTTAAAGATAAAACGTATATTGTTATCAAAAGCTTAAAAGAAAAAACTTACTGTTATCTACCGCTTAAAAGCAACAACTTATATTGTTATCTGTAGCTTAAAAGCAAAATCTTATATTGTTATCTGTAGCTTAAAAGCAAAATCTTATATTGTTATCTCCAGTTTAAAAGTAAAACGTATATTGTCATCTGCAGCTTTGCAATGCATTGACACTATACGTTTCATTCAGTCATATATCAAACTAGGCTTTAAATCTCATAATAATCTCTTGCAAGCTTTCAGCTAAGCGTGCCAGTTTCTCACTGGAACTTGCCATTTCATCCATGGAAGTTCCCTGCTCTAGCATAGCGGAAGAAGCTTCCTCGGTGCTCGCGGCATTTTCTTGTGCAATCGCTGATAATGTTTGAAGCATGTCAAGAATATCATTCTTTGACTTAATCATCTCTTCCTCGGACTCATTTAAAGTAGAAATGGCAGTTCCTGCCTCTTCCATCGCACCCATAATTGCTTCATATTTTTCTTTTGTATTGGATACGCTATTAAGCTGTTCCTTCGCAATCTCATTGATTCGTTCAATACTTTCTACTGCTTTCGAAACCACCTCTTGTAACCCATTAACAATATCATTAATATAATTAGTTGAGTGTGCAGACTGTCCAGCCAATTTTTTAATTTCAGCAGCAACCACCGCAAACCCTTTTCCTGCTTCACCTGCTCTTGCAGCTTCAATGGATGCATTTAGCGATAATAGGTTTGTCTGATCCGCAATATTAGCAATCACATTACTTGCTTCACTAATCTGAGTAGCACTTTCATTTGTTTTTATAATGATATCATAAACATGCTTTGTGGCTATGTCATTTTCCTCAGAAATGGCCGTGAGATGCTTGATATCCTTAAGACCATCCATAACTACCTCGGTAACCTTTTCGGAGGCTTTATTCATATTGAACACTTCTTCTCTGTTTTTATCAATGATATCACCAAGTCTAATTGCTTGTTCGGAACCACTCTCAGTATTTTCTGCCTGATCAGATGCACCTTTTGCAATCTCTTCCACCGTCTTTGCCACTTCATCGACAGCAAGTGCCGATTGCTCCACAGTAGCAGTCAACTGCTGCGCGGTAGATGATACCTGAATTGACGAATCTGTTATCTCACCAACAATACTTCGTAAACTCTCAATCATACTTTGCAACGACTTTGCAAGAATCCCATTTTCATCAGTTCTTTTTAAATATTTACCCGGAACGTTCTCAGTAATATCAAGGGATGCAATCCTTTGTGATATTCTAGTGACTGCCTTAATGGGCTTTGTGATCGCAAGGCCAATACCAATCGTTGCACCTAAAGTTAAAATCAAACTGAAAAATACGATAAGCCCTATCTTGTTTTGCATTGTATTAATTGGCGCTACCGCTTCGCTTTTTAACGCAGTAACTACAATCGTCCAATCAGAACCTGCAACTTTACCATACCCAGCATAGATATCTTTGTTATCTTTGTCTTTATATTCAATAAATCTTATTACTGTATTCTCATTACTTTGATTTTTAATCATCGCCTGCACAGCATTCGCCTGTGATTTATAAGCTTTATTCTTTGTCGCTTTATCAATTGGATTTACTTGCCCAACTACTGTTTCCTTCTCTTTATCCGCAATAATCTGACCTTTGTTATTAATCATATATGCGGAACCATATTTACCATATTGGATATCCGTTGCAATTACGCTAAGTGAATTGCCATCTCTTCTTCCAATTAAAGCCCCGATTACCTTGTCATCTTTCTTAATCGGAACAGCAACCATGATCACCGGCTGCCCAGTCACCTTACTGATAAGAACATCGGAAATGCAATCGTCACCCTTTAGTGCTTTTTGTATGTAATCGCGGTCGCCTAACTGCGCTTTTGTTCCATCCGTATAATAAGCAGTACCATCCATATGTACAACAGCAAGTGCTAAAAACTTTGTACTTTCTAGTTGCTCTTTTAATAATGGGATTTGCTCCTCAAGATCCATTGCTTGTATTTCTTCTTGTAAGGTCAAAATAGAAAGTTCTTTCTTTAAAGTTTCAACTCGGCTCTCAACTAATTTAGCGTTATCGTCTGCCAAGGAGGTAACTGCTTCCTTCACACTATCACTTAGTAATTGTCTACTTGTGAATATTCCTTCAAATGTAATAACTGAAGTGATTCCAATAATTAATAAGGAAAAGAAGATTACAATCCGAACCATAATACTTTTTATATGCATGTCTATGTTACCTTTCGTAAGTAAATTCTTAGTATTTTTTAATGATTTTAAACTACAAGATATGATTTTATACTATATATCGACATAATTCAATGTTTTATAATAAAAAATCCCAGTACAATCATATTGCCAATTACTTCAACAATTATTAATCATACTAGGATTATTGATATATCATGAAATGGATTTCCCTTTGGAATATCTTATTATGAAATTCCTTAGTTCGTATTCGCAAGAACAAGCTTACCGCTACTCTCCAAGATTGTTTTCACTGTCTGCAAATTCTCTTTGGTTGGCTCGTTCGTATTCGAGAGCTTATATTCCATTCCCAGCTCTTCCCATTTGTACTCACCCATCTTATGAAATGCTAACAGTTCAATCTTAGATACATTTGAATAAGGCACAAGATGATCAGCTAATTTTTGAATGTAATCTAAATTATCTGATAAACCAGGTACTAATACATAGCGAATCCAGGTATTAATATTATTATCTTTCAGATAGTCGAGCAGGCGCAGTGTTGGAGCTAAAGGTACTCCTGTTATCTCTTCATAAACAAAAGGATTATAATTCTTGATATCCAATAATACAATATCTGTATATTCAAGAACCGCCTTCACATCCTCATTCCACACATATCCGGATGTATCAATCGCAACTGAAATTTGGCGCTGCTTAAGCAACTTACAAACCTCCAATATGAACTGAGCCTGTAAAAGTGGTTCTCCTCCAGTAAAAGTAACTCCTCCTCCGGAGAATTCCATATAGGATTGATACTGAATGATCTCGTTATATAATTGGTCCGGTGTATACTCCGTTCCTTTGCTTACGTCCCAGGTATCAGGATTATGGCAATATTGGCAGCGCAAGGGGCAACCCTGCATAAATACGACAAAGCGTATCCCGGGACCGTCAACGGTGCCAAAACTCTCTAAAGAATGTACTCTACCCATGATTTCCATAATCCCACAACCTTTCAACTTCTTTATTGTAATTGTTTGAGTAAATCTATGCTTTGAATGTCATAAGTCGGAATTTTATTGAAAATGAATAAGAGAGCATATATATACATATGACACCTTAACCAACAATCTTAATTTATAATTCTATCTCTCATGAAATGTTCTATTAATAACATCTAGCTGCTGTTCTCTGTTCAGGCGTATAAAGTTCACGGCATAACCGGATACACGAATTGTGAGCTGAGGATATTTTTCAGGATGATCCATCGCGTCCATTAAGGTCTCTCGGTCAAATACATTTACATTAATGTGATGACCACTGCTCTTGAAATATCCATCCATTAATCCTACCAAATTATTCATACGGTCTTCGATATTCTTACCAAGGGCCTTTGGAACAATGGAGAAGGTATAAGAGATTCCATCCTCTGCATGCTTGTAAGGAAGCTTAGCAACAGATGCCATGGAAGCAATCGCGCCCTTCTTATCTCTGCCGTGCATTGGGTTCGCTCCCGGAGCAAAAGGTTCGCCTTTTTTACGTCCGTCAGGAGTACTTCCGGTCTTCTTACCGTACACTACATTCGAGGTAATTGTCAAGACGGATAAGGTCTGTTTTGCTTCACGGTAGGTCTTAACCTTACGTAGTTTATTCATAAAGCGTTCTACGATATTAATTGCAATCTGGTCAACACGATCATCGTTGTTACCGTATGCGGGATATTCGCCCTCGATCTCATAATCCACAGCCAGGCCTTCTTCATTACGAATCACCTTAACCTTAGCATATTTAATCGCTGATAAGGAGTCTGCAACTACGGATAATCCTGCAATTCCACACGCTTCGGTACGAAGAATATTGATGTCATGCAGCGCCATCTGAAGATTCTCGTAATTATATTTGTCATGCATATAATGAATTACATTCAAAGTATTAATATATAATTCGGAAAGCCAATCCATTGTCTGATCGAACTTCTTCATTACTTCCTCGTATTCTAGATAATCTCCGGTAATCGGAGCAAACATTGGTCCAACCTGTTCCCCGTAGATTTCATCCTTGCCGCCGTTAATCGCATATAATAGAGCTTTTGCGAGATTCGCACGAGCACCGAAGAACTGCATCTGTTTACCGATTCTCATAGCGGATACACAGCAAGCGATACCGTAATCATCGCCCCATACATCCCTCATGATATCATCACTCTCATATTGAATGGAGCTGGTATCGATGGAAACCTTTGCGCAGAACTGCTTGAAACCCTCTGGAAGGCATATCGACCAAAGTACGGTTAAGTTGGGTTCCGGTGCAGGTCCTAAGTTATATAAGGTATGAAGAACACGGAAGCTACTCTTCGTAACAAGTGTTCTACCATCCACACCCATACCACCGATGGACTCAGTTACCCAAGTAGGATCTCCTGAGAATAGGTCATTATAGGAAGGGGTACGAAGGAAGCGAACCATACGAAGCTTCATAACAAATTGGTCTACTAATTCCTGAATTCCTTCTTCTGTAATGGTTCCATTTCTTAAATCTCTCTCATAGTAAATGTCAAGGAAGGACGATACTCTACCTATACTCATCGCCGCTCCATCCTGCTCTTTGATTGCTGCAAGGTATGCAAAATAAGTCCACTGAGTTGCCTCAAAGGAGTTAGCTGCCGGTTTACTGATATCATAACCATAAGATTCAGCCATTTTCTTCAGATGCTTTAGGGCCTTAATCTGCTCAGAGATCTCTTCTCTTAGGCGAATATCAGGAGATTCTAAAATAGGAATCTCAAGTAACTTCTTCTCCTGAATCTTATCATTGATTAAGAAATCTACACCATACAAGGCAACTCTACGATAGTCACCGATAATTCTACCTCGACCATATGCATCCGGAAGACCTGTGATAATTCCGGTATGTCTTGCCTTCTTCATCGCATCGGTATATGCATCAAACACACCGTCATTATGTGTTTTACGATTCTCGGAATAGATTTCTTCTGTCTTTTTATCCAACTGATATCCGTATGCTTCTAGCGCATTCTTAACTACGCGAATACCACCATTGGGCATAATGCCTCTCTTTAAAGGTTTATCCGTTTGAAAACCAACAATTACCTCTTTGTCTTTGTCTATATAGCCAGGACCAAAAGCAGTAATTGTCGATGGAATTGAAGTTTCGGCATCGATAATTCCTTTCTTCGATTCCTCCTGCATCAGAGTCTTTACTTCTTCCCATAGCTGAGTGGTTCGTTCGGTTGGTCCCACCAAAAACGAAGCATCCCCTTCATAGGGTGTATAGTTATGTTGAATGAAGCTTCTTACGTTAACATCCGTCATCCAGCTTCCCTGTTTAAAATCATTCCATTCTTGTGTCATAATGATCCTCCATCCTGCCCTTCGGCAGCTCCCGGATTCACCAAAACACGCCTGCGTGCTTTTATCAAGTTCGATATAAACATCAAACTTTCCATCGTCTACCATTATTGGCATTTAAGTTTTTATTACACCTATATCATAAAACTTATATAGGATATCGTCAAGGTTAAATAATAACAGTAATCATTACCGATTTAAACTCTTTATCGCCAAATTTACTAAAGTATTACTAGTGTTAATCATAGTTTATTATATATACTGACATATCATTTCCAGTTTATAACCAAAAGTGTTATTGATAATTAAAGATTGAGAGGGTGGAATAATAAAAGCTTGTTCAAAACGCGAAAATTTTGGCGTTTTGAACAAGCTTTGGGTGTTGAACTTACACTCATTGATTACTATGCTGGCTTGAATTTGTTGTTGGTATGAATATTCCCGGTATCTTCATATTTTCCATATAGGTAAATTGTGTTTTTTCGTCTTTCGCTTTTATGGCTCGTAATGAATATAAGCCAGAATTATCTGGATTAATCGTATCAATTGCATAGTCAAGTAGGAAAATTTTGTACACTTCCGTGTCTGTAGTGACTGTATACCAAGAATCGATTATTATAGACTTATTCCCATTTTCTATGTGTCCCTCAGAAGCTAACCTTTCATTTTCCCATGATTTTATATCACCTTTAACTAAATTAAAAAGATAATTTATCCCATCATCGATATCCTTAGTTTCTCTCAATGCTTGTTTCGAAAATATGGCCTTTATAGCATCTTTATCTTGATCTTTAATTGCGTCAATTACTTGCGCCATACGGGCATCCGCTTTTTCCTCATCACTATCTGTATTTAACATATTTAACCTTGAATCTACCATTGAGCATGAACATAGTGACGCTAAACTGATTAATAACAATAACCAGCAACAATGTTTTTTCATCAACTTTGATTTCCTTCCCAATTAAAATTGGATCATGATTTATTATTGTTTTCTTCTTGTATTCCAATTTCAGTGTCACTGGCATAGTAAGACTTGTGTCAACTAGCCAATGTTTATCGCTTGGACAGGTAACTTTAACATTACCACCTATATAAGACAAATTTGATTGTCTTCCCAATTTATCTTAGAACCTATTGCGATACCTCATCTTTCTTTTCAATGTGCCAAGTAGTAAAGTTATCGATTTTATTGCTATAACCATCCGTATAATAACTTGCAAAATATGTAACCTCTGCTTTGTCGGTATTATCAGTATAAAAGCTAATATAAATTTGAGTATATAATCCTTGACCTCTTTTTAACCAACTTTGCTGAGATGGGTTACTTCCTGAAGTATTATTAAACAGATACTTATTAATTGTCTGAAAAATAGTGTCTATATTATCTTTATCAGCGGTTTTATTACAATATATAAACAGTGATAACGTAGGTGAAGGTGTAGTAATATCGCATTCAATGTGATTTACTACAGGATATTCTTTCTTGATTTGGCTCTTTAGGTCATAGAACCACTTGTCCTTCTGATAATCGCTAAAAGCGACGCTGCCTGCAATGATAGATATACATACTATTGTTGCTAAAAAAATAATAATTGGCACTTTCAGAGTTTTTTGTTTCACCGCCCGTATTATTACAATTATCAAAAAGATAATAATGGATAATATAGAAACCGCAATAAGCAAAATATAAAGAAGAAATGTAGGATAATAGATACAATTCATTTAAATCCCTCCTTAAAATTGTTTAGTCTATTTAAGCATTCAATGCCATATATGCTATAATATTCTAAATACTACAAATACCAATAAATGTGTGACATATCCTTATATCCTTGATAATAAACAAAAAGCTATTAAAATCCATATGTGCTTGGTTTATTAGTTTCAATACTTCAGTAAGCTTATTTCCATTCATTCAAGTGTTGTTCTTACTTACTGATTATCTATATTATTAAATTTATGTTTGTATTTTTTAGGAAGCATTCCATAATCTTAGAAATATAACATTTTACCTGAACTTTTGATAACGACATATACTTACAATTATTTATAGTTCCAACCAGTAAAATAATCTCTCTTGTACTTATTATACCTATGCAAGTAATTATATCAACCATATTTTTCTATTAATATTTAATAAGCGTTTCATAAGATTATAAAATTATGATATAAACAATCTTCGTACATCACATTCGATCCTTCCTTTGCGCACATAGCAACTGAACTATATCAAAATAAATACTCAACTATTCAGCTCAACAAAAAAGCATTTCTACAATTCCATATTACATGGCCATGTAGAAATGCTTTTCATCCATCCTAGTCTTCATCCATCCTGGTTTTCGACTATCTTTATTTTATCTATCCTAATTTTTATCTACAGAATTCCTTGCTCTTCTCACTCTTGCAATTACCCTTTCGACTGCAGCAAACAGATACTGTCTACCATAATCAATTAACATACAAGCAACAAAAACAATAATCATAATTACATATAATTTTACAACGTACGTTTTACTTACAAAGATATCGTGGTACTTATCCTTTAAATCAAATATTCCTTTCCAGATCAAGTCCCTTACCGGTGGAAATTCATGTATCATATAAATGCCAAAGGTGGTTCCTGCTATACTGTTCACAATGCGTGATTTAAATTTTACTTCTCTAAAGAATAAGAATAATGCTATTCCTGCACATATTACAAATGGATTGTCAAATCTTCCGAATATCTTATTATATTCAAAGAAATGTGGCTTTGAAATAAATTTAAGTGTAAAATCCACCATGGTAAATCCGACAAAGGAAAGTAGATAAATCAACCTCATTTTTTTATTTTCCGCTACAAATCTTCTTAGGTATCCACCAATCACATACATAAATGCTAAACTAATAAAGCTTTTACCTTCAAATGTCTCTACCACCTTATAAACATTAAATATTTGGTTAAACGGATAGAAGGAGGATAGATTAGGCCAAGCTGATAAGAAAAGCCCTAAAACACAAATTAGTCCAAGATACTGTTTCTTATTTAACTTTGTCAGTGTTATATTAATAAAAGGTGCTAATATCATAATCATCAAATAGATTGATATAAAATACCAGGTTCTATTAAAAAATGGTGTAAACATTCTAACAATATTAAACTCACTATGCGTGATACCGACAGGATAAAACTTCATGCACAGAAGTCCTAACACAATCGAATAAAATAACGCTGGTAAATAAACTTTTACTATTCTTTTGCTATAATTTGGGTTACCAAACTGATTATTCACCATAAAATATCCGGATATAATAACAAATACATCCACCGGAGTTCTGAAAAAGCTCCACATAAACTGCGCCAGCAGTTGGTGATTACCCCCCATTTGTTTGGCAATTTCAGCAAACTCACCATGATCATATACATGCAACATAATAATCTGAAGCATGAGAATTATCCTTAATAATTCAATTCCTGAATCTCTTGTTCCTTGTTTTATTTTCATAAGTTCCCTCTACGCTAGTAATAAAATTATTTACACCTTCTGCTAGGTATATAACTCCTGCAAGGTATCAAGTTTCCTGTTAGTCATCTAGCTTCCTGCTAAGCATCTAGATCCTGCTAAGCATCTAGATCCTGCTAAGCATCTAGATCCTGCTAAGCATCTAGATCCTGCTAAGCATCTAGATCCTGCTAAGCATCTAGATCCTACTAAGCATCTAGTTACAAATAGGCATCTAGTTTCCTGCTAGGCATCTAGTTACAATTAGGCATCTAGTTACAATTAGGCATCTAGTTACAATTAGGCATCTAGTTTCCTACTAGGCATCTAGTTTTCTATTCTTCATTTTATCAATCTTTCCCTGATACGTTATCATCTCATTGTAAATTCTCTTACAATTATCATGATCACTAAATTCAAAGAAATCATCTGCTCTTCTTTTATATTCCTCTTTCATTGCACAATCGTTTTGCATATACTCTATCAGAAGAGTAATCAACTCATCATTATTATGGCATATTTCACCAAAGGCCATTGTATCATAATGGTAAGTCCCCTCCTCGTAATGCTGAGGTATATCATCATGGTGTAGGTATACCAGTGGTTTTCTCATATAGGCAAAATCAAACTGAATTCCAGAGTAATCTGTAACCATCAAGCTCGATTTTCTAAACATTTCTTCGTAGCTCATATCACTTGTCGACGGTACCACATCCACAAATTCATTTTTATCAAAATCTCTTGCCTGTGGACTTACAATTGGATGAAGAACATATTTTATCCGATATCCATATTCCTTTGCCGCCTCAATTAATCTTGGGTCATTGATGAGAGAATTGTAAACCTTATAATACTCGCTTTCTTTAAACAAGGGATTGTAGTCTCTTTCAACACCTTCATTCTTACTAACAAGACGGGCCGACTGCATTCTCCAGGTTGGAGAAATCATAATTTGTTTTTCTGCCTCATCAATCAAACCATCGTACCTTGGAACACCTGTCAGTTTTAATGCATCATAACCCACGTAATTGTAAACTGGTTTAGAGAGATTCTCAATTTCATACTTTGAAGCGCAAAAATACAATCTGGTATTATCACGAAGTCTCTGCTGCGCAATAGCAATTTTCTGAACAGACATACCATGCTGAACGCATACTACATGAAAGTCAAAAATTCCTCGAAAGAAAGCTGATAATCTTAAATCAAAGTTATTGAAGGCAAATACGGTTGAATTTGAAACAATGACCATGTCTGCATTAAAGAACACCATTCTGTGTTTAAGTGATCCTCTCTTTAACGGTGTATAACCTTCTCTTTTTAAGCGTTTGTAATCCGGACATTTCTTATCTAGAAGATAATATTTAATAATTTTATCATCCATCGGTTTTGAATATTTATATAAATATTCAGAGGAGTCCCCACCCTTATATATCTTATCATAAAAAAGCCAGATTCTTTTATTCTTATAAAATGGTCGATACAACCAGTAAATTGTTCTTGCAGCTAATAATTTAAGATGAATTGTGGTTTTTTTACTTATCAGTTCTTGTACAATTCTGAGTTCTGCTTTGATAATTCTATTTTTGGATGCTTTTTTTATAACAATGGTATTAGCTCCATGATATGCAATAAACTGGTCAAACTTCCAATAAGCGTATTTTAATACTCCTGCGAGTCTACTCGTATGGGACTTATATTCCGGTGCAACCAGATATATTTCACCTGCATACTTCATTTTAAACTGTATGGTTTGTACTTCATATTTTTCTTTAAGTGGCAACGACAAATGAAAGGAGTATCTTTTATAAGCAGAACACCCAAAAAACTTCGTTAACGAATAACTATCTTCATATCGGAAATTATACCTTGTGTTATTTATCGTTGCATACATTTCAACATCTCGTAGGTCAAAATAATCCGGAAAAGAGGCATCTATTTCTAACTTCCCGTCCACGTACTCCATGAACAAAATATTGATTCTAAGATTATTGACAGAATAAAATGTAACATTATTATATGCAACATTTAATTCTTTTCGCTTAAAGAAATAATTGAATCTCAAGTCAAAATTATCGTATTTCACCTGAAGCAGTAGTTTCATATTACTTGGATTTCTCGTGTAAAAAGTTACTTCATGCATATTTAGAATATGCTTGTCCTCAATGTACTCCAATATCCTTCTGATATATCCAATATATTCATACCCTTCCTGCTTAGAAAGAACATGTCTATTTCTGTTATCCATATTGGCTTCTAGTCTACACATGATATATCCCAATACACTATACTGTATGATCATTGGGATTGAACCCTTTTCCTCTGTTGTTTTCTTTAAAAATGGAATCATAAATTCATCAATGGAGTTGTAATACCATTTTCTATCATAAACGCCTGCAAATACTCTGTAATTATCCTCTTGTGGTTCATAACAAAAGTAGGTTCTTCTTCCAATTGCAGCCATTTTTCTTGAATTTAATAAAATAGAATAAAAGAAGTTCTTCTCAAAGTCATATTCTAAATTTTCGTCAAATCGGAACCTTTTAACTATCTCATTGCGTACAAAGGTACCACTCATGCAAGTACTTAACCACTTAGGTGAAATATCCAAATCCAAAACTTCATTTGTTCCAAGTTTTATTTGTGAATACTCATCTCTTATCCTCATAATACTATCGTCAACATACTTCGCAACCATGCCTATATTAACTTTAACATGTCTTTTCGATAAATACCCAAGGCTATATCCACAATAGTCGCCTTCAAACTCATCCCCCGCATTAACACAAGTAATCCATTCCCCTTCCGCATAATCTAGCCCTATATTATAGGCTTGCGCTTTGGACGAAACTTCTTTTTTAACAACGGTTATCAGGCTGTTATATTTGTTTTTTAAGGCGCTATACTCTTTTTCAATATCCGAATTTTCCGAATTATCAATAATGATAACCTGCAATTCTTTTACACTTTTATATTGATCAGAAATAAGCTTTATTGTCTTTTTGTTTAATGCGATATCACTACCTGTAACATAGATTAGCGATATCTCATATTTATAACTATTTTCCTTTTTTTTCATAAATTTTTCTCCTGTATAATATACATAATTAAAATATCCTTCTATTAAGGATTATTATATCCAAATTCTTCCTTATATAAACCGGTACAGTACATCCTGCTAATTATAATACTAATTATATGATTTGCCAATATTTAAAATAAAAAGTTCAGTAGCGAATGAATTCACACTGAACTTTTATAATTTATCTTTGAATTACATGTATTTTTAGTTAATTCCCAATTCGAATTTATAGTTTTCAATTGTTCTTCTAAAGCCTTCTGCAAGAGACACATCTGCTTTCCAGCCGGTACCACGTAATCTTTCACAATCCAGTACGCCACTCTTAGATGGACTTGCCCACGATACCGCCGATGGATCTGGGATATCAAAAACAAGTTCTAGTCCCTTTTCCGGATATATATTTACTATCGTTCTTGCCAAATCACGAATTGTCACAAAGGCATCTTCATTGGCAATGTTGTAAGCAACTTCTTCTCCTACCAACATGATATAGAATAATGCACTTACAGCGTCCTTTACATAGGTGTAAGTTCGAACAGTGCTTCCATCACTCTTTAATACAATGTTTCTGTTATTGATTACGTCATTCGCAAAGTCTGCCTGCACGCGACCATCATCCAAAGCCATACCTGGTCCGTACGCATGTGACAGACGAGCAATCTTTGTATCTACCTGGTACTGACTCTTGTAAGTTACACAGATAGTTTCTGCCGCCCTTTTCCCTTCGGAATAACAAGAACGAACCTGCGTCGGATCAATGTAGCCATACTCATTTTCCTTAAAGGATTCTTGTCCAGGAGCGGGATCTCCATAGATTTCACGGGAAGAAATAAACATGTATTTCTTTACCTTCTTCTCTCTTGCAAGTTCGAGTGTATTAAAGGTTCCCATTGTGTTGGCTTTGATGGTACCAACTGGATCAGCCTGGAAGTACTTTGGTGTTGCCTGACTTGCTGCATGAATAATATAATCTACGTTTCCTTCGATATTTAAAGGTGCACTTACATCCTGCACAATCAATTCCAAATCCGCTCTATCAATCACGGAAGAAAAAATCTTCTTCGCTTTTTCTAAATTTCTTACAAGACCAAGTACTTTAATTTTATAATCAAAGCGATCATTCAGTTCCAACAGAGTATATAAAAACATGCTTGCTACCATACCGCTTGCACCTGTGATCAATACAGTGGAATTCTTTAATTCCTCCCATGGAAGCTCTTCTTTGATAATTTCATCAAGGTCATTTAATATAATGGAACTTAATTTATTCATTTTATTCCTCCTACTCTTATCAACCAAAGATCTGATCGTTTTCTCTTAAGTCATATAATGCTCTGAAAATGTAAAAATCATCTGGTGTAGTAATCTTAATGTTACTTCTTGGTCCCTCCAAAAGATGCATATCATATCCGTGAGATTTCATTAAGCTACAGGAATCAATCGCATTATTTCTTCCTGCTTTGCGTTCTTCTTCGTGAACTTTAATCATATCCTTCAAGAAAAATCCCTGAGGTGCCTGCGCTGTGTATAATACATCTCTTTTCGGAATATTTAAAACTACCTTTTCTTCATGCGCTTCAACAATTGTTTCATAACATGGTGTAGAGGTAATACAAGAACCAAATTGTTTTACTGTTTGAATATTCTTTGATATTAATTCTTCATCAATTAAAGGTCTAACACCATCATGAATTAAAACGATAGAGTCCTCTGGAAAATTATCAGCGGCTTTTCTCACTGCGTAATAAATAGATTCCTGTCCAGTACTTCCACCTGGTACTACAAATTTAACCTTGGTAATACAGAATTTAGTTATCAACTTGTCCAGATAATCAATCCAGTCAGGAATACAGGCTACAATAATTGCATCAACATCAACACAATTCTCAAACAACTCCAGTGTGTGAATAATAATTGGTTTTCCGTGTAACTCCAAAAACTGCTTTGGCTTTCCATTTGTTTTCATTCTTTGGCCGCTTCCTCCGGCAAATATACATGCTATATTCATATTATACTCCTTCTGCCCTGTTTGGGCATACATTATTGTATTGTTTACATTTTTATCTATCGATTAGATTTTATTGTTATATGGTCCAAAGTCCAATTCTACTATATCATGAACTGCTTTTCTTTTACTCACGATTACAATATTCTGATAATTGCCATAGAGGAATTTCAGATACTCATCATAGTGCTCCGGAACTGGTAGTTCCTGTCCTTCAAACGAAGCATATCTAGCATTCGCTAACCATTGTTTCGGAAATCTCCCGTTATTAACATGTTCCCCCATGCCATCATATAAATACTGTGCCTCAGTAAGATTTCTATATTTTTTTATTACTTTCATAGTCTTTTTGTACCAATATGTAATTGGTACAAGTTTGATAATTCCATCTGCTATCTTGCTGAGTACCTTTGGACGCTTATTCATTGGTTGGTTCGTCCATTTATAAACAAGAATACCACGGTAAATTTTCGTCCAAAGCAAATGCATTTTACCAAAGAACTCATTGTTTGCCGTGTTATCATGCACAAAAATATCAACGAAAATTCCCTGATGCATCTCTTTGTTACCCTTTGTGAACTCAGTGCTATACTTGGTATGATTAATACGTATTTTTGAAAATGGATAATACGTAGTAGGGTCCGTTTCGCTTGTCTGCCAAAAATATTTTGGATCAAGTTCCTTTTGCACTACTTGCTCGAATTTATTAAATTCTTCACGGGTCATCATAAGGTCTGCATCATCATCCCAGGGAATAAACCCCTTATGCCTAATCGCTCCTAACAACGTTCCACCTGCAAGAAAATACTGAATATTATGTTTTTTGCAAATTCGATCAATGTCTAGTACAACTTCCAATACCAACTTCTGAATCTTGTTTGGAGTATCATCATATTGTTCATCAAAGTAAATCAATTCATCTTCTTTCACAGTCGCACTCTTATAGGTCAAAAACAGGTTGTCCCGGAATAACGCATCACTAAAACCTTTGACTTCTCGGTTCCTCAAAGCAGCTTCAAATACTGCCAAAACAATATCTTTTATATACACATATCGATCCTGTTGATCTTTCACACGAAGATACAACGCCTGAAAATCAAGACCGGCATTCACAATTTCCTGAATAATTATATATAAGTCCGACTCTTTGGGAAGAGACGGACCAAAAGGAATCCTGCCACGAAGCAGCTGTGAGGTACAACTTAGCGCAACCTCCGCTTGGGTGTGATCCTCCACCTCTTCAATAACAATTCCGTATTCTGCTTTCAATGCCTGCAATACCTGTGCAAATACTTCCTTCACATAATGATCCTCAATCAAAAGAACGACTTTCTTATGCTGTAAATCATTCAAAGAAAAACGCTTATTGTGTAGAAGTTCATATACGATATCATCGATAAATTCTTTTTGCAACAGTTTTCACCTTCTTTATTATACTTCTCATCTTATTTTGAACTATATGAATTATTGACAAATCCTATAAACACCTAAATCTTTTGCCTTATACCCCAGGCACAACACGTAAATTATACAGCAACGTTCAATAAATAACAATAATGATTTTATAGTATCTTTCACACTAGAAGCTTGTTCCTGCGTAATCTTCAGTGCATCCTAATTCGGGCATACCTGTTAATTAAGTATAACATCTGCTACTCGCTTGGTGGATTGTCCATCCAAGTAGTCATAATGTCTTGCGAGGAATTTCTCCCTTTTTTCAACATTAACATAATTCCCTGAAGTGTGTATTGCAGTAATTAATTCTTCCATATTTTTTGCAATCGCACCAGGTACCATTTCTTCATAATCATCATAAAAACCACGGTCATATTGCTCTAAATCATAAGCATAAAAGATCATTGATTTATTCAAAAGTGCATATTCTACAACTGCAGAAGAATAGTCCGTAATTAATATATCTGAAACAAGATAAAGTTCTTTCACATCATCGTAATCTGTAACGTCAATGCATTGCTCTGAAATGATTCTTGACTGTGGTTGAATCTGAGGGTGCATACGTACCAGAACCTGATAATCCTCTCCCAGTTCCTCCGCTAATCGCTTACTGTCAAACCTCCCTAGAATTGCATTGTTTTCTTCCTCTGTTTTACGAAAGGTTGGCATATACAGAATTGTTTTCTTCCCTTTTATTTTTGGATATCGCTGTTGAACTCTTTTGATACCTTCTTGATGGATTTGTTCTTCAAAATAATAGTCCGTCACTGGAATTCCGGTCGCATAGATATGTTCATTATTCATTCCCATTGCTTCTGCATAACATGGAATATTATTGGCTGAGGATACAAAAAGATAATCCACCTGTTGGTTACCCTTAGAAACTAACTTTCGAACCAAGGGATCATTTTCAGTGGATAGTCCGAATTTCTTAAAGGCCCCTACCCCGTGCCAAAGCTGAATTAGTTTCGTATTACGTTTCAAATTCATATATGCCAGCGGAAGAAAATTATCGTTCAGACAGATGTACTGTGCAGAAGCAAAATGATAGTTTAATGCAACATAAAAATACAAGGTGCCCTTGAATTTTTTTAACAATCTGATGATACGAGACCTGCTATTACTATAAAACAATTCCTTTTTCGAAACGATAACAAATTGAAAGGAAGAATCTCTTTGTTTCATTTCTTCATAGATAGATTTTAAGTTGTCCTTAAAATTACTATTGTGTACCATATAAAGAACGACCTTCTTCTTTAACGGAACCCATTTTAGTAAACTGAATATTAATCCATATATACGATACGTCAGTTCTTTCATCATACCTCTCCCAACCATTGATCGTGTTCTATACAGGCAACTATTAATCGTGTTCTTTTCAGGCAACCATTAATAGTGCTCTATACTGTCAAGCATTTATTTCTCCCATTTCATAATGGTTTTTCCAAAGACTTTCTTTATGTCTTCATCGAAGGCATCACAGATATCATTGATATTACGCACTACCTTTTTGTATCCTACCAGGTTTTCCAAGAACTCAATAAGTTCCGGATTGGATTTATATAGCTCTAGCGTTTTAACAAAATCCTCACGTCCACTTCGGCTACTGCCAAAAATGCGAAGCCCTTTTTCCAAAATCATTCTTGTATTAATTGGTACTGGATATTCTGACACGCCAAGTATCGATATGGTTCCTTCCGGTTTTATACAGTCGATAATCTGGTTAATCGCTATTTGGGAACCATTACCCCCTACACATTCAAAGGCATGATCTAATTGCAGATCCTTAGGAATTTTATTTGTCAAATAACACTTGTCCGCAAAGGAAAAGTAATTTAGTTTTTCCACATCAAGACCGAATACACATATTTTCGACTCAGGGTATATCGTCTTTAAAAATAAAGCAGTAATATAGCCCAAATTGCCATCTCCCCATACGCCAATGGTATCCTTCCTAGCATGGGAAAAGCGCTCAAATCTAGTGATTGAATGTACGCTTACACTTACTATCTCCGTAAAAGAGGCCACGTATTGATTTATATCCTGAGGCAATAACACCAATCGATCCGGACTTATTGCAACATTTTCTTGCAAATATCCATCAAAACCACTCGCACGAAATTTACTAGAGCGCAAATAGTTCTCTGCGATAAATTCATCTGCTTCCACCGGAGTGTTTGGAATCATAATTACACTATCACCCGTCTTAAAATTACCTGTCGGATCATAAACCACTTCACCCACTCCTTCATGAATGAGAGCCATTGGGAGCTTTTGAGACAAAATTTCAGGATCCCTTGTCCCCTGATAATATCTCTGATCTGCATTACAAATGGAAAGATAGGTGGGTCTCACAATCACCTCATCGCCAAACAAATTGATGTCTGAAAATAGCATTTCAATTCGTCTTGGCGCAACAAGTCTATAGACTATATTAAGCATTATTCGTCTCCTTTAAGTAGAGATTCTGCAACTCTAATATCATAAGGATAAGTGATCTTAATATTAAATACCTCTCCCTCTACCAAATAGATATCTTCTCCTTTAATTACAAAGATCTTTGCCGCATCGGTTAGTATATTTTTTTCTTCTTCTGTTAAACCTTCATATAATTCTTTTAATTTCTTCGCCTTAAAGGATTGAGGCGTTTGTCCCTGATACATATTCTTACGTTCTGGAATATTTGATATCTTCGCTCCGTCCACACTCTCCACTATCGTATCTGAAGCAGCAATCACTGTATCACAAGCTCCATGCTCCAGTGCAAATTTGATGTTCTCATCAAGGATACGATGAGTCACAAAAGGACGTACTGAGTCATGCGTTACAATAATAGTATCGTCATCTAATCCGCTTGTTTGTTCAATATAACGAATGGAATTCATGATGGTCTCATTTCTGGTTGCACCACCTTCAATTACAACAATTCTTTCTCGATCCTTAATGTACTTTTTAATAATATTTTGAGTATGACCCATCCACTGTGGAGGGCATAGTACAATAATCTTTTCAAATTTGTCATTAACAAGAAACTTCTCTATCGTATGAATAATAATTGGTTTATCGCCAATCAATAAAAACTGCTTCGGCTTATCGTTATTGCCCATTCTACTTCCAATTCCGCCTGCTAATATAACTCCATTAATCATACTTTCACCTCATTATTCAATAAATTTTCCTGTATTCCTTTGAAATTATACATCGCCATAATTTAAATGACAATAAAAACTTGAAATTTTGGTTAGTTTTGGGGTGGGATTGGCGTAAATTTGAATATAAAATCAATCGTTAAACCAAGCTTTCACCTCTACTTTTTCTACAGGTTGGCTTTCACAAAACTTTAAAACCTGTACAGGGGAGCCTACTATAACTACACCATAAGTTTTAACCCCATTTTTTGATACATAATCAAGAATTGAATTATAATATTTTATTCTTTGAGAATCCAACTCTAACGATTTAATAAAATTGTTATGATCTGACATAAACTGTAGTAATGATTTAAAATGTGTTTCTAATAATGGGCCGGTTACCTTTGCTTTATCAGCGTCTGAATACATTCCAAAATTCGAATAGAATGAATTTATTTTTTCATACACTGCAATTGGTCCGTTGGGTGAAAAACCGACTAAGGGGAAAACCTGCGTGTCAACCTCTGAACTACGTATTCCCGTCCAAACAATGTTATAATCCTCCTTAACTAAATCAACAAGTTCATCCATCGTTAAGTCATGATCAAATGAAATTGTTGCTTTTACTTTAAGATAATCAGGCAGTTCTTTGAGATAATCCATTGTAGTGGAGAATGCACTTTTGTCAGTCTCTCTAAACGGATAAGTGCCTCTTGTAAATGAGTTGCCATCAGGATAAGCCCAAAAACCATCCGGAACAGATAATATGCCTTTGTCAAGTTTCATAGTGAAATTGTCTTGCTCTCCTGTAAAACGATTATCTCTAATAATATTTATATCATATTGACCTATTCCAACGTTTTTAATTCTTGAAGAATTATAAATACTATACGCCGGGAAATGTAACTCAGAATAAGCTGACATACATACATCAAAATCTGTAGAATATGGCGAATAACTACTTTTTGTCGGATCATAGAACGCATGATTTAGTATCGAAGTGACAACGAATGTGTATAAAAATATAAGAACCATAACTATGCTAACTGCTACTGAAATCAAAAAAATCCCTTTTTTACGGATTGATTTTTTGATTTTTCTCATCTCAGCATGGTTTTCATCATCAAAGTCAATACCTACAATTAAATCACTATCATCTTGCTCATTCAAGTAATCTATAATTAGTCTGTTTTTTTCAACTTCCGCTTCTATAAACGTAATTTCTTCAGTAGTTGCCGTATGCGACTTATATTTTTCAAATATCTCTTTAAAATTCATATTCATACTCCTCCAAAATATTTTTTAATTTTGCTCTAGCTCGGTGTACTAGCGTCTTAGCGTTGCTATTCGTTAATCCCATAATGATAGAAATCTCAGTAAGTGGTATATTGGAGTAATAATGTAAGGATAATATTTCTCTATATTTGGAAGGAAGTAATAATAAGCATTCATAGATTATGCGACTTTGTTCCTTCTTTATGTATTCAAGTTCAGGGGTTGGCGTAGGCGATACATATTCACAATCTTCATCTTTGTTTTGCATGACTTTTTTATTCTTTCGCAAATAATCCAGCCAAAGATTTTTACAAACAACCAGTAACCAATATTGAAAACCATGTTTTTCATCATCAAGGGATAAGTAGGCTTTTTCAAACGCTTGACTGACAATATCCTCAGCGATCTCTTTGTTTTTACACAATGAGAATATGTAAAGATACGATGAGTGATAATACTTGCGATACAACATATCTATTATCTCAGACTGCATTGATCTCCCCCCTTCCCTTAATAAACGTTTGTAAAGATGAATGGTTACACTAAATTTACACTTTATTGTAAAAAAGCTGTGCCACGTAGTTAAGTGACACAGTTTTTAAGTTCTAATTTGATATGCCTATTTTTTGATACTCCGTTTTCTCAAGCTTTCGCATAATTTCTAGATTTTAATATAATATGGTCACTCTCTATATTTATTGAAAGAACAAATGAGTTATCATTAAAGCTCAAGAATATGATTTATCTTTAACCTTAAAGTTACCAACTGAAACAAAGTAAATATCAACGAAAACAAAGAGCAATAAAGATAAACAAATATTGTAAACGCATAACTCTCATTGTATATCCACGGTAAATAATAATAAACTTCATTTTTTAGAATATAAATATTAATTATTGATACTAGTAGCAATTCTATAATACAAACAAGAGGAAATTTATCATTTTTTATAGTAGCAAAAATTATGCTAACACATGAAAGCCATACAACTATTATGATAAATCTAAAATCAATGCTAGCGCTGTCATATTGAAATAAAACAGAATCATAATTAATTGATTTAAATAGTTCAAAGGCCCAAATTATTAACGCTCCTAAAATTAATAAAAATGATACTAGTACTGACTTAGTTTTTAATATACGTCTCATTTACCTGCTCCTTTCTATTGGAATGCACCTAGATTAATGATAGGTAAAACCTTCCTACAAACTATCTATTTTTTTTCCTTGTTTTTTCTTAAGAAAATCTATTAAGAATTTACTGGCAAATAAAGCCACAAATCCAATCATGGCAACAATTATTTTAATAGTTACTTCTTTTAATATTATCAAAGAAATATAATATGCTCCTGCAAACACTAGGAATAATAATACTCTCATTACTTTATAACTATTAATTTGTCGTTTCAAATTACTTTTCATTTAAATCACCAAACCCTTCCTTTGAACCTTAACACTAATTCTATGTCTAGCAATTCGTTGCAATTTAGCCAATACAACTTGTACAATTTATAATTATGATTTAACAATAGATAGATCTATTATATAATTTTATTATACATTTATAACTATTAATTACAACCATAAATTTCCACAAAAAAGAAGCAAACAGCAATACCGATATCACTCGGTTCCACTGCATGCTTCCTTTTTTTCTTCAATTCACCTAACATGCGTCGTCAATCATAATCCCCTTTGACTATAATCTAAAAGCCTGCTCAATAAATAATCCGTGCAAATAAGCAATACTATATTATTTCAATCAAATCCCTTTTACAATCCCTAAAACCAATCCTTTTTAGAAATTACTATTACACATTGTTATTACAAATTACTATACCCCATAAGACCAGTATCCACAGCCTTCGCTACTTCACGACCCTCACGGATTGCCCAAACTACCAAGGACTGACCGCGGTGCATATCGCCTGCAACAAATACTTTATCTACGTTTGTCTTATATTCACCTGCTTCTGTCTTAACATTGGTTCTGCCATCAAGTTCAACACCAAAAGCCTTTGCAACATAGGATTGAGTTCCTAAGAAGCCAGCTGCGATAAGAACGAGATCAACTTCAATCTCTTTATCTGAACCAGCAACCTCAACCATCATAAAGCGCTTGGAAGTTTCATCAAATTTGCTCTCCAAGCTTACGAGGATTGCCTTGCTTACATTGCCTTTTTTATCAGCTACAAATTCCTTGACGGTTGTTTGATATAGACGAGGGTCGTTGCCAAATACGGTTGCTGCTTCTTCTTGGCCGTAATCGGTTTTACTAACCTTTGGCCATTCTGGCCATGGATTATTGTCCGCTCTTTGATCCGGAAGTTTTGGCATCATTTCAAGTTGAATTACTGATTTTGCTCCCTGTCTCACAGAAGTACCTACGCAATCGTTACCGGTATCACCACCACCGATTACAAGTACATTCTTATCCTTAGCGGAAATAGTCCATTTTTTCACATTACTTACATAAGAAGTCCCTGCTTGTAATAGATCCATGGTAGAAGCCTTTAAGAAATCAACTGCGAAGAAGATTCCGTTTGCCTCTCTGCCGGGAACTTTGATATCTCTTGGATTGGATGCTCCACATGCAAGAATGACGCTATCGTAATCCTTTAAGATGGCTGCTGCTTTGTAGTTCTCGCCAACGTTTGCATTAGTGACAAAAGTAACACCTTCTGCTTTCATTAGTTCTGCTCTACGGTCGATAATGTGCTTCTCTAATTTCATATTAGGAATTCCGTACATTAACAATCCACCGATACGATCAGAACGCTCAAATACGGTTACGGAATGACCTCTCTTATTTAACTGATCTGCTGCCGCAAGACCTGCTGGACCAGAACCGATTACTGCTACCTTCTTGCCAGTTCTGATTGCCGGAGGATTCGGCGTGAAATAACCACTCTCAAATCCATGCTCAGCTATTGCATACTCATTCTCTTTGATAGTTACCGGATTGCCATGTAAGCCGCAGGTACATGCTGCCTCACAAGGTGCAGGGCACACTCTGCCTGTGAATTCCGGGAAGTTATTTGTTTTAAGTAAGCGTGATAATGATTGCTTCATGTTACCTCTGAATAATAAATCGTTCCATTCAGGGATTAGGTTTTTCAAAGGACAGCCGGAAGCCATACCTCCTAGAACCATGCCCGACTGGCAGAAAGGCACTCCACATTCCATACAACGCGCACCTTGGCATTTTCTCTCCTCTAGGGAAAGAGGGTTATGGAACTCATTAAAATGATTAATTCTATCCTTAGGGGTTTCGGCTTTTGTATCAACTCTGCCAAACTCCATAAATCCTGTTGGTTTACCCATATTTACCTCCTTAATAGTAATTGGAACTATCATAAAAAACTAGTATAAAATAGGTTATTTCTTATGATAGTTCTAACGTCTGGCAACTTTCTGCAAGCATTTACTTGCAGGACTTTGCAAAACTATTTTCTAGTGTTAGCGAAAAATGCTTCGATTTGAGCTTGCTCGCTGCTAAGCCCCTTCTCTTCCATCTGTACAATGGTTTGAAGCATACGTCTGTAATCATGAGGAATGATCTTCTTGAATTTCGGTAGGTAAGCTAAGAAGTTATCTAAAATCTCTTTGCCCCTAGCGGAATTTGTATATTTTACATGTTCTGCAATCATAGCCTTTAACTCAAGTACATCATATTTCTCTGTAACCGATTCAAAGGATACAAGGCCTTTGTTCAGCTTCTTGTATAGATCGCTCTCTTCATCAAGAACATAAGCGATACCGCCACTCATACCAGCTGCAAAGTTTTTACCTGTTTTACCGAGTACAGCTACCCTACCACCAGTCATATATTCACAGCCATGATCACCAACACCTTCAACAACTGCAGTTGCACCTGAGTTACGTACGCAAAAACGCTCGCCTGCAACACCGTTAATGTATACATTACCGCTTGTTGCTCCGTAAAGGGCTACATTACCGATAATGATGTTTTCTTCTGCTTTAAATCTACTATTTTTCGGAGGGAATGCGACTAACTTACCACCGGAAAGACCTTTACCGAAGTAGTCGTTGCTATCGCCTTCTAATTGAATGGTGAGTCCCTTTGGAACAAATGCTCCGAAGCTCTGTCCACCACTACCCTGTGCTTCAATTACAAAGGTGTCATCCTTTAAGGAGGTTCCATATCTCTTTGTGATTTCAGAACCTAAGATGGTACCAAAGGTACGATCTGTGTTGGTAACCTGAACATTAAGCTTTTGCTCTTTATTTTCATTTAATTTAAATTTCTTAAGAAGAACTTTCTCGTCGATGGTCTTTTCTAATTCAAAATCATAAATCTGATTTGCTTCAAAATGAACCACTTCGCCCTTCTCAATAAAAGGATTATTAAGGATTTTATTCAGGTTAACTAATTTTGCTCTCTCATCGTCATAAGCAGCATCTCTAACCTTTAATAAATCAGTACGTCCAACTAACTCATTTACAGTTTTAATGCCTAACTTCGCCATGTATTCACGAAGCTCCTGTGCAATAAATCTCATGAAGTTCTCAACATATTCCGGCTTACCGGTAAAGTTCTTACGAAGCTCTGGATTCTGTGTTGCTACACCAACTGGACAAGTATCCAAGTTACATACACGCATCATAACACAGCCTAAGGTGATTAATGGTGTGGTTGCAAAGCCAAATTCCTCTGCACCAAGAAGTGCTGCTACCACTACGTCACGTCCGGTCATTAGCTTACCGTCAGTCTCTATCATAACCTTAGAACGTAACCCGTTCATAATCAAGGTCTGATGAGTCTCTGCTAAACCTAACTCCCAAGGAAGTCCTGCATTGTAGATTGAGTTTTTAGGAGCTGCACCGGTTCCACCGTCAAAGCCTGAGATAAGGATAACACCTGCTCCAGCTTTTGCAACACCTGCTGCAATGGTACCAACACCAGCTTCAGAAACCAACTTAACCGAGATTCTTGCACTGGTATTTGCATTCTTAAGATCATAAATCAATTGTGCTAAATCCTCGATGGAATAAATATCATGATGAGGAGGTGGTGAGATTAAGCCTACACCAGGTGTGGAATGTCTGGTTTTAGCAACCCATGGATAAACCTTCTCTGCTGGAAGCTGACCACCTTCGCCTGGTTTTGCACCCTGCGCCATCTTTATCTGAATTTCTTTTGCACTTACAAGGTATTCAGAGGTTACACCAAAACGTCCGGAAGCAACCTGCTTAATAGCAGAACATTTATTCAAACCATCTTCACCGATTTTAAGACGCTCTAAGCTCTCGCCGCCCTCACCGCTGTTGGATTTACCACCAAGGCGATTCATTGCGATGGCCATAGCCTCGTGCGCTTCTTGGGAAATGGAACCATAGGACATCGCCCCAGTCTTGAAACGTTTTACAATTTCATCAACACTTTCAACTTCATCAATGTTGACACTCTGCTCCGGATAATTCAAATCAAATAATCCTCTGATATTAACACTATGCTGTTCAGAAACCATTTCTTTGGAATATTCCTTGAACATCTCATAGTTACCAGTACGGGTTGCCTGCTGTAATAAGTGAATGGTCTTAGGATTATATAAATGCTCCTCTTCGCCACTACGCATCTTATGGGAACCGATACTATCTAAGGTTAAATCAATGTTTAAGCCCAATGGATCAAATGCCTCTGAGTGAAGGTTATCTACCGTAGCTTCCATTTCTTTAAGTGAAATACCCTCAACTCTACTAACTGTTCCTGTAAAGAATTTATCAATTACATCCTTGCTAATACCGATGGCTTCAAAAATCTTAGAACCTTGGTAGGATTGGATTGTGGAAATACCCATCTTGGATGCAATTTTTACAATGCCATGAATGACTGCATGGTTATAATCATCTACTGCTGCATAATAATCTTTATCTAGCATATTATTTGTAATTAACTGTCGAATCGTCTCCTGTGCTAAGTATGGATTAACCGCACACGCACCAAATCCAAGCAAGCATGCGAAATGGTGTACATCTCTAGGCTCTGCACTTTCTACGATCATTGCAAGTGCAGTTCTCTTCTTTGTACGTACCAAATGCTGTTGAAGAGCAGATACTGCTAATAAGGAAGGAATTGCAACATGGTTCTCATCCACCCCACGATCGGAGAGAATCAGAATGTTTGCACCCTCTTTGTAAGAACGATCCGCTTCAAGACACATATGCTCAAGTGCCTTCTCTAAGGAGGTGTTCTTATAATAAATCATAGGAATTACATCCACCTTAAAGCCCGGTTTCTTCATCATCTTAATCTTAAGCAAATCTGTATTAGTCAAAATCGGATTGTTGATTTTTAAAACCTTACAGTTGTCAGCGCATTCCTCTAACAGATTGCCATCTTCTCCTATATATACGGAGGTAGCTGTAACGATCTCCTCACGAATTGCATCAATCGGAGGGTTCGTAACCTGTGCAAACAGCTGCTTGAAATAATTGAACAACGGAGGGTTTTTCTTGGAAAGCATTGGCAAAGGTGAGTCAACACCCATCGCTGAAACTGCCTCCATTCCTGTAGTAGCCATTGGTAATATTGTAGTCTTATAATCTTCATAAGTATAGCCGAACGCCTTCTGTAATCTGGCAATCTCTTCATCACTATATTCGATAACTTTCTTATTCGGAATATTAAGATCCTTTAATCTTACTAAGTTTGAATCCAACCATTCCCCGTAAGGACGACGATGTGCATAATCTGTTTTCAGATCCTCATCATCAATTAAACATCCCTTTACGGTGTCTACTAACAGCATTTTACCTGGACGTAGTCTTTCTTTCCTAATAACCTTATCAGTTGCAACATCCATAACACCAACTTCTGAGGAAAGAATTAAATAATCGTCGCTTGTAATATAGTAACGAGAAGGTCTTAGGCCATTACGATCAAGCACTGCACCCATGATATCACCATCTGAGAATAGAATAGATGCCGGACCATCCCATGGCTCCATCATTGTTGCATAGTATTGGTAGAAATCTTTTTTCTCTCTGCTGATTGCTGTATCGTTGCTCCATGGCTCAGGAATTGTAATCATAACCGCATGCGGAAGATCCATTCCACTCATAACCAAGAACTCTAACGTATTATCAAGCATTGCGGAGTCAGAGCCTTCTGTATTAACCACTGGAAGAACCTTATGAAGTTCTCCTTTCAAATGCTCGGATTTCATCGTTTCTTCTCTGGCAAGCATCTTATCCGCATTACCACGAATTGTATTAATCTCACCGTTATGCACGATAACACGATTTGGATGTGCTCTCTGCCAGCTTGGATTTGTATTAGTAGAAAATCTGGAATGAACTAACGCAATCGCGCTCTCATATGCCTCGTCCTGTAAATCACCAAAGAACAGACGTAGCTGATCTACTAAAAACATACCTTTATAAACAATGGTACGACTGGATAAGGACACGACATAGGTATTGTCATTACTTTGCTCAAAGATTCTTCTTATAATATAGAGTTTACGGTCAAAGTCAACACCCTTTGCAACCTTTGCAGGTCTCTTAATAAAGCACTGCATGATGTAAGGCATACAAGCTACTGCTCGTTCGCCAAGGATCTCGGGAGTTGTTGGAACTACCCTCCACCCTAAGAATTTGAGACCTTCCTTTTCAACGATAATCTCAAACATCTTCTTCGCCTGATTAAGGCTCAATTCATCTTGCGGGAAGAAGAACATTCCTACTCCATAATCACGATCTGCTCCAAGCTCAATACCCAAAGGCTTCGTTACTTTAGTAAAAAACTTATGGGAAACTTGAAGAAGAATTCCTACACCGTCACCGGTCTTCCCGTTTGCATCTTTACCTGCACGGTGTTCCAAATTCTCTACAATTTTTAAAGCATTCTCCACTGTTCCATGAGTTTTTACACCCTTCATGTGAACAACTGCACCAATACCACAGTTATCATGCTCAAACCTAGGATCATATAAACCCTCTGGAATTTGGGTTATTTCCTCTCTGATGTTATTCTGCATAAACATTCCTCTTTCTTTATAATAAATTTAAAATATTTTTTAATTAGTGCATAAAAAAGAAGCACCCTAGACTACGCCCTTGTAGTCTAAAACGCCCTTGTTTTATGTGTTGATTATAATATAGATGTAACTCATTTACAACCCTCTTTATATGAAAATTTGCAGAAAATAATTATTTTATTAATAAATTAATCAAATATACCTTAGATAATAAGGTTTATACCCTTATTCACTTAATTTTATTAAGTTCGAAGTAATATACGTCGTATGAAATTGTTGTACTATATCCCTTATTGTACGTAGTTTTATGCAAAATCATACCAATACAAACATTTTGCTACTATTAATGTAGACTTCATCGCGACTTATTGTGAGAATGATTCTGTTTGAAGCAGATCTCAACCCACAGTTCATAAACTAATTTGCTCGATTGTTATGGATTTATCTTGTGTTATTGAAGAGAGCAAACCACATTAATAGGTATTATAATCGTTTTGAGCGTGTGGCATTTCATGAATGTTTTTGTGAAAATTACGACAAGATGCGCAAGAACAGTCGTCATGATGATTTGCATAATATTCTGTTGTTGCTCCTTTGTTATATTCAAAAGTCCAACCCTGATATTCAAAGTTCTCCATTTGCTTACCTCCCAAATTTGTATCAGTATTAAGTAACCCATAAGGTAAAGCAGTGAATATGCTCCCCCTAACCACAATTATCTCAAAATACAATTAACATATCCAGCAAATCCGTCGATATATTCTATAAGAATAACAATGACTATAGAAAGAAATACTCATACTTCATGAAGGAGTTTATCATATGGATATTAATCAATCCTCACTATCTCAATATAATAGCAATAAACCGGATAATGCTCGTTCCATCTCCAATCAAAAAGCTACCTCTGACAATAATAAGGTAAAGGAGTCTTCCTCAAGCCCACAAGTAGGTCAGCAGCAAAATCTGAAGGAAGGTCAGATTATCAAAGGACAAATCGTGGATCATCGTTATAATGAAGTTCGCATCCAGTTGGAACCAGGTAAGCAAATTGTCTCTGCAAAACTTTCCGGTGATATTGCTTTGTCCATCAACCAAGAAGCAGAGTTCCAGGTTACAGAGAATACGCCGAACCAATTAACATTAAAATATCTCCCACCACAAGCAGGCTCCCCCACTGATTCCACTATCATGAAAGCATTAACAGCATCTGGTTTTGGTATTACCGAATCAAACAAAGCCCTTGTAGCCGAATTATTAAATCACAGAATGCCAGTTGATAAGCTGACCTTGCAGACTTTGATGAAGGCCTCATTTCAAAATCGTGAAGCTTCTCCACTAACATTAGTTTTGATGTTAAAAAACAATATCCCTCTGACCAAAGAAAATATCAATCAATTTATTGCTCATCAAAATGGAACAGCTAAAATAATTAATGACATCAAGAATATTGCAAGGAATATTGCAGAATTTGTTATTACCGAAAATCAAACTGACTCTGCTACTAATCCTACTGGTATTCCTTCTGGAATTCCTTCTGGCTATCAGAATACGATGAGTCAAACCATACAAATGAGCGGCAAACTAATTAATATCCTATATCCCCAAACCGAGACTTCGATACCGGAAGAACAAACCCTCAATGCAGGTAAACTATTTTCACAAGAAGAGCTAGTTACATTGAGTAATGCGTTAAACCAGGAAGTGATGGGGGATACTGTCACCTCCAAGCAACCCTCTGGTTTGACGACAAGTCTTCCTACCAATATAGTACAACAACTATTAAACAACACCCTATCTTCTGACAATGTGCAATCCCTATTGAGTCAGCTTGCCAACCACCCTGACCCTGCTGTAGCGGCACTCGTTGATAAACTTATGTCTACACTAAAAGAACAATCCTCTCTATTAACAGTAGCTGATGTGTTAAATCCACAAGAAAGAGCCGCTTTGCTTGAATCAATCAACAATTTACCATTCAGACAAGATTTAAAGAGCGGGATTGATAGCGGAACCTTGCCAACTAAAGTGCTATTACAAGAGCTTCAGCAAACATTTACCTCCTCCGCGAATACACACCCTGATGCAATTAAAATATTACAATCACCAGAATATAGTAAACTTCTTGAACATGCATTTTTACAACGCTGGACTTTAACCGCTGATAAACTATCTCAAAAAACTCCTGTGAATGAATTATATCAAAACCTTCAAGAGGATATTGAGAAGTTAACCCATTTAACAAAATTGGATAAAGTTTCTCCCGAATTGATGACGTCAAGTGAACCACTTAAAAATCTTAATGAGAATCTTCAATTTATGAAGGATTTAAATGAAGCCTATACCTATTTGCAACTGCCAATGCAATTCAAGGATCAGCAAATGCATAGTGATCTCTATGTATTGACTAACAAGAAGGCACTGAAAGAAAACCCAAATCAACTAAGTGTGTTGCTTCATCTTGATATGAAGCACCTTGGTTCCCTCAATGTCCATGTTCAAATGAATCAAAGCTATATTCAAGCTAAATTTAGTGTAGAGGATAAAGAAGCTACCAGAATTATAGAAAAAAATATACCCCTTCTTGAGGATGTCCTCACACAAAAGGGGTATCATATTCATACTGAAGTTGAAGCAACTTATGTAAAACCTGACTTTACGAATGACTTTATCGAGCAACCCAATGTTGATAAAAAAGCCCTTCGTTATTCATTTGATATACGTACTTAATCTTATACTTCGGCAATTTTCATATTATATTCTTCAAAAATATACGACAAAACATCAGCCATACCAATAAAAGAACAGCCATATAAGGTTTTACCTTCTTCGAGTGGTTGATTCCTGATAATTTGAATAACGCAGTGTAGCATATTATCATTGTTATTCAAATTAATATTAGCATTAAAATAATAGCCAAGTGGAAGAACACTTGTGGTGATGAACCCTAGCCCTGATTTTGATATGTCAATTATTTCGATTGGGGCCTGGATATCCGTTACTAACACATTGTCCTGTTTATAAAGGTTATTTATTTCTAATGAAACAGTAAAAGGCATTCTCTTCTCTCTTCTTCTATCTTCCACGGAAATTCCCTCCTATATTGTATATAATTACATATTATTATAGCTTATTCGAGTTTATGTTACAATATGGTAATTGTATTAAACAGAGAATTATTAACGTAAAAGTATCAGATTTGTGTAGTAATGCAAACCTTACCTATCAATTTATACCCATCCTTTATTTATGCAACATTTTATACCAATATAAAATGCACGGTAAACAAATTAGAAATCCGATCAGTAATAAAGAATAATTATAAGCTTGCGTCATAGCAATTAAATCTTCAGGATTACAGCTTCCACTTCCACCCGGAAAGAAATACCGATAAGATAATTTATGAGCAATAATTGGCGAGTTAAAGATAAAGATTAATCCCAAGAGAAAGAGAATCACACTAAAACAGGTTTGCATTATTGTACTATTTTTAACATCATCTTTGGGAGCATCTGGGACTTCAATTAAATCACATTTACAATCGCTACAAGTTGTAAATCCTTCTCGATATTCACATCCACAATTAGGACATTTTAACATAATTACCCTCCACTTTGGTTTATTCTTCACTAATTTACAATTATTATATAGGAAGCAAGTCAATTCGTCTACTATTTTTTACCAACAAATAACTCCCTAAGGCCTTTTAACAGGTATTTAGGGAGTTCTAATTTGTTACATATCATAATTATTTTTAAGGAATACCAAAAGCTCTTTGACTATTATTCATGCTAGTTGCATTGCATTCAAAAACTCTTTGACAATTATTTATTCTAGTTACATCGCATCCAAAAGCTCTTTTACCAATACATTTACAATGCCTGGATCTGCTTTGCCCTTCATTTCCTTCATAGTTTGACCTACGATAAAGCCCATAGCTTTTACCTTACCGCTCTTATAATCTGCAACAGATTGAGGACTGTTGGCTATGATATTTGTGATTGTAGAACGGAGCAAACCGTCATCCGATACCATGCCAAGGCCATTTTTCTCAACATATTCTTCCGGATCCACATTCTCCTTGAATACCTTCTCGAAGACTTCCTTTGCAACCGTACGGTTAATCTTGTTTTCATCCACCATCTTAATCAAAGCAGAAAGCTGGGCAGCGCTAAAGGTTATCGCCTCTGGTTCCATCTCCTGATCCTTAAGTAAACGCATGGTTTCTACCATTAACCAGTTCGATACTTCCTTCGGTTTCCCACAAAGTGCAACCGTCTCTTCGAAGAGATCAGCCAAATACTTGGAACCGGTAATAATGGAGGCATCATAGGTAGGAATATCAAATTCCTTCTCATATCGAACCATCTTTTCATCGCGAAGCTCAGGCTGACGGGATTTCACGGTTTGAAGCCATTCATCACTAATTTCAATCGGCGCAAGATCTGGTTCCGGGAAGTAACGATAATCCTGTGCATCCTCTTTGGAACGCATTGCAAAACTGGTATCCTTATTGTCATCCCAACGTCTGGTCTCTTGTACTACCTTCTTACCATATTCAATTAATTCTATCTGACGTTTTCTCTCTCCTTCAATTGCTCTTGCAATTGCTTTAAAGGAGTTCATGTTCTTCATCTCCGTTCTGGTACCGAATTCCTTTGCACCCAACTCACGAATGGAAAGGTTAATATCGGCACGTAAGGAGCCTTCTTGCATCTTACAGTCGGATACTCCAAGGTATTGAAGAATCAATCTAAGTTTTTCAAGGTATGCGATTACTTCCTCTGCGGAACGCATATCCGGTTCACTTACAATTTCGATCAACGGAACGCCACAACGGTTATAATCTACAAGTGTGCAATCCTCCCAAGGATCATGAACCAATTTACCAGCATCCTCTTCCATATGAATTTCATGAATTCTTACGGTCTTCTTACCAGCTTCTGTCTCAATCTCTATACCACCATCTCTGCAAATAGGAAAGTATAACTGTGAAATCTGATAAGCCTTCGGAAGATCAGGATAGAAGTAATTCTTACGGTCAAATTTACACTTTTGTGTAATAGAACAATTCAGTGCGAGGCCAGCTGCCATCGCATATTCCACAACTTGTTTATTTAGCACAGGAAGTGTACCAGGCATACCCGTACATACAGGGCAGCAATGTGTATTGGGGTCGCCACCAAACTGAGTGGTGCAACCACAGAAGATTTTTGATTTGGTGGCAAGCTCAACATGAACTTCCAAGCCAATGACGGTTTCGTATGTTTTCATGTTTATGCCTCCTTTCCTTCCTCTGATGTAATTGTAACAGGTCTTTCATAGGGAACTGCCTGTTCAAAGCTATAAGCTGCACGAATGATATCATTTTCACCAAAATGCTTACCGATTAACTGAAGTCCAATCGGCATACCCTTAGAATCTCTTGCACAAGGAAGGGTCACACCGGGAAGTCCTGCAAGATTAACCGATACTGTGTAGATATCAGATAGATACATCTTTAACGGATCGGATAAACTCTCACCAAGCTTTGGAGCTGTCTGAGGTGCAGCAGGCCCAAGAATAATGTCGAATTTTTCAAATGCTTTTTGAAAACCTTCATTAATCTTTGCTCTTACCTTGAGCGCTTTATTATAGAATGCATCATAATAACCGGAGCTTAACACGAAAGCACCAATCATCATTCTGCTCTTAACTTCATTGCCAAAGCCTTCACTTCTACTTTTCTTATATACATCCTGAAGACCCTCAAAATTCGGAGTACGATAACCATACTTCACACCATCAAAACGGGAAAGGTTTGAACTTGCTTCTGCACATGCAATTACATAATAAGATGGAACTGCAAAGTCAACCGCGGTTAAGTCAAACTCTTCCACGATTGCTCCTTTCGAGCGGAATACTTCAGCAGCCTTTAAGATTGCCTGCTTTACATCTTCCTCTAAGCCTGCACCAAGGTAATCCTTCGGAATACCGATTCGCATTCCCTTCACATCATCTACAAGTGCACTGGTATATTGATATTTTTCGTCCGGTGCTGATGTTGAATCCTTCTCATCATGTCCGGAGATAACTTCTAGTGCTGCTGCACAGTCAGAAATGTTTCTACCAAAGGAACCAATCTGGTCAAGAGATGATGCATATGCAATCAACCCATATCGAGATACTGTACCATAAGTAGGTTTAATCCCTGTTACACCACAGTAACTTGCCGGCTGACGAATCGAACCACCGGTATCGGAACCAAGTGCATAGAAGGCTTCCTCCACTGCAACTGCTGCTGCGGAGCCACCACTGGAACCACCGGGAACTCTAGAGGTATCCCAAGGATTTTTAGTCTCTCCAAAGAAGGACGTCTCCGTTGTACTACCCATTGCAAATTCATCCATGTTTGTCTTTCCAATAATAACTGCACCTGCTTTTTTCAACTTTTCCACAACGGTTGCGTCATAGATTGGCTCAAAATTATATAAAATTTGAGATGCACACGTGGTTCTTACACCCTTTGTACTGATATTATCCTTAACCGCCATCGGTACGCCAGCAAGAGGGGAGTTGTCCAATTCTCCTGCGTCTATCCTCTTTTGAACCTCAGCTGCTTGAGCATATGCCTCTTCTTCTAATACGGTTATATAACATTTATACTGAGAATCTCTTTGTTTTATCACTTCAAGCTGAGCTTTCACTGCATCGGCAACGGTGATTTCTTTTGCCTTAATCAGTTTACCAAGCTCAAGTGCAGATAACTTCGTAATGTCTTTCATACGTACCTCCTTCACAAATTTCAACAACTAAGAATTACTTTACTAATTCTACTAATTCCTTACGTAATGTAAGCTAATTCCGTAATTCTTATATTTCATATAAGTCTTAATTATAAAAATTTAAGTTTAAGAATTTTACTTTTACTTAATTTTTTTACAAAAGTTCAATCTATTTTATTCCACTGTCTTAGGAACAACAAAACTTCCGCTCTTCTTCTTTGGTGCATTCTTCAAAAGCTCATCACGATTATCTTGATTTGTAACAACATCCTCGCGAAATACATTCTTAACCGGGAGAACATGAGACATTGGCTCAACGCCATCTGTATCCAAACCATTCATCGTTTCAATATAGTCAAGAATTCGATCCAGTTCCTTGGCAACCTTCTGCTTCTCTTCATCAGAGACAGATAATTTAGCTAAGGATGCAACATATTGCACGGTTTCCTCCGTAATTTTCATTTCTATACCACCTTTCTAATACTTATCAGCGACCATCTTTATCAATGTTGCTGCGCTTTATTTGCTCCGTTAACTCTAATCCCAAATGACCAACCTACGGTTCCAGACGAGACAAATCTCTTGGAAATAGTGTGGTTTCTCTAACATTTTGCTCATCAAGGAGTCTCATGGTGAGACGCTCAAGTCCAATACCCAATCCGCCATGTGGTGGCATACCATGTTTATGAATCATTAAGAAGTTTGTGAAATCCTCTGGATTCATACCACGCTCTACCATCTTTGCAACCTGTGCCTCATAATCATGAAGTCTCTGTCCGCCGGTTGTAATCTCCATTCCCTTAAACAATAAATCAAAGCTTAATGTAAACTTTGGATCTGATGGATCATCCATCGCATAGAACGGTCTTTTCTTGGAAGGATAATGTGTAACAAAAACAAAATCACTATTAAATTCTTCTTTAAAGTATTTGCCAATTAAGATTTCTTCTTCCGGCTCTAAATCATAAGGGTTTTTAATCTTACGATCATACTTTTCTGCAACAAGTTGCTTTGCCTCATCAAATCGAACTGCCGGAATCTTACTTACATCCGGTAATTTTACATCTAAGAGCTTTACTTCCTTTGCATATTGAGTGGATAACAAGTTAAAGGTATAACGTAATATCTCCGTCTCCATTGCCATAATATCCTCAAAGCCATTGATGTATCCCATCTCAAAATCCAAGCTGGTATATTCATTTAAATGTCTTGTGGTATTGTGCTTTTCCGCACGAAATACAGGTGCCGCCTCAAACACACGGTCATAAACGCCTACCATAGTTTGTTTATAAAACTGAGGACTCTGTGCCAAGAATGCTTTTTCTCCGAAATATTCTAATTTGAATACATTCGCTCCACCTTCTGCATTACCTGCAACAATTTTCGGAGTTCTGATTTCAGTAAACCCCTGTGTGTATAAGAAATCACGAAAACCTCTTATAATACCCTCCTGTATTTTAAAAATTGCTCTTTCTCTAATATTTCTCAAAGAAATCGGGCGATAATTAAGCTTGGTTTCTAAAGTGGTTTTCAATTTCCATTTGGAAATCGGAAGAGGCATCATGCTGCCTTCCTTTGGTACCGACAATATTGTAACTTTATTCAAACGAACCTCGAAGCCCTGTGGTGCACGTTCTTCGGCATTCAAGGTACCCTCTGCTTCCACCGTCATTCCTTCTTTTAAATCCTTTAAAGAAATATCAGTTATCCCTTCTTCATAAACACACTGAACTAGTCCTTCTCTTTTTCTTAGTACGACAAACGCCACTTCACCCATATCACGGATGGTGTGAATAAAGCCATTCACTTTAACGCTGCCTGTTAACTCTCCTGTTAATATCTCGCTAATTTCGCTGGTTTCATTCTTACGTATTCCTGTAATAAAATCCATTCTGCTTCCTCCTACAATATTTATCTGGTGATTTCAAATGTTTTCAAACAAAAAAAGTCCCGAATGAATGCATTTGAAACATTCATTCGGGACGAGAATTTGAATTCCCGCGGTACCACCCGCATTGAGAGTAATTACTCTCCAGCTTTCCTACACTTAACGCGTGCAACGCACGGACCTACTAATCGTTCAATCCATGAGCTCCAGAGTGTTCCGTATTCTACTTATCACCAAAGGTGTGCTCTCAGTCGGTGGCTCACCATTCCTGTCGTTCAGTTATTCGGTAGAACAAAGTCTCCTTCTTCGCTGTTTTATATTGAGATATGCAACATACCCCTATTGAAGAATTATGTTAGCACATTAATCCATTAAAATCAAGTACTATCTTACGTAACATATTCAGTTTTATTCATAAGTCAGATTTAGTACGAAAATGAATATGTTCATATATTCTTAAATTTACCAAAAGGATGACTTATTACCTCCTACCAATTTTCAATACTACTAATCTTTAAATATATTACGATAATAATCTTTTACAAGAATATTCTCAGATGCAATAAATTTATTCTTCACGATTTTATTCATTTTAGTTACATAGTCTTCTGGGAGATCCCCATCCGTCAGGTTTGTAACTTCCCTTGTCTCAGAATTATACATCACTTTATCCGTAATATAACTATGATTTGCAAATATAACTAACGGTGGTGAATCAGACAAGATATCCTGACCTACGAGAAGCCTTGAATCATATTCGATTCCAAATAAGTTAGACAAGGTTGGAAGTATATCAAGACTGTAGCAAGGTTTATCCACAACTACACTCTCTTTCATACCTGCACTCCAGAGAATTAAATTATTCTTATACATTTCAAAATTCTCTTCTACCTTATGTCCAATTGCTTCATCAATTACGCTTTTATCCCAAGCATAGGGATAATGATCTGCACTCAAAGCAATTACAGTACGATCAGCCACACCTGCTTCTTCTAGTTTTTTAATTAATACTTCTAACGCTCTATCTAATTCAATCTGGCAGGAGATATATGCTCGAACCGTATCCGAATAAGGAAGATCCTTTACTAGATCTCGATTTTTATAAGACATATAATTACCGGTGAATGTATAGTTCATATGTCCACTTACTGTTAGATAATATACATGAAACGGTTCATTCTTTACATAATCACCAACCGTTGAATTCATCATTTCTATGTCGGATTCCGGCCATGTGTTAGGGTGTTCTAATACCAGTCCATTGCCTTTCGCTATGAAATCATAGCCAAGATTTGGATGTGTTTCATTTCTTTGATAATACGTATAGGTGTGGTCATGGTATGCTTTGCTGCTAACCCCTAACTTATCGAATTGCTTCGCTAGATTTAAAGGCCAATCATTATTTCTTCCACGAAACATATTACGTGACCCAGTAGGAATAATACCTAACAGATTAGCATATTCACCATCACTCGTGCTGGTTTGCCATAATGGACAATAGTAATTATTAAACACAAAGCCTTCATGGGTGAGTTTATACAAAGTCGGAGTCAACTCCTTATTAACTGCAGCCGGAAAGAAGCCCTCAGCAGTAATCTGGATCAGATTATATCCCTTAAACATTCCTGTGTATTTATTTTTATTCGTCGGAGTCACTGATGCAAAATATTCATCCAAAGTTTTCAATGATTTATTCTTTTCTGCAGCAGCTAAGGCCTTGAAATCTATATTCATAACATTAGGTTCAAAAACATCCGGGTTTTTAGTTGGGGAATTTGTATTGTCAGGCGAATTTGATGAATTACCTGGTGCCGGTGTATTCGTAGGTAAGGACACTGAATCTTCGTCAGTATTCATTGCATCAGTAATGTTCTCATCACCACTAATTAAGCGTGATACATCAATACGAGTCATGGTCGCAATTCCAAGATCTTTCGCACATAAGGATGCAACCTCTGAGCTATGATACAAATCATAAGGAGAGTAATCTCCTTTACCGAACAACAATAGAGCTACAATTGCTACAACATGAAAAAGTACACCGGTTCCAAGGAGAACGCCCTGAAGCTTAATACCTCTTTTTTTGTAATCTATAAATCGATTAAAAATAAAAGCCAACAAAATTACTGGTATAAATACTAATATTATTCCACCAATATTCGATATGATGGCATCAATAGCCTGATCACTGAATTCCGATAGCGCATCACCTGCCATACCAATGGTTTGAAAGGTAAAATACGTCTTAAAAATGAAATAATACACTAATTGAACACCGAATATAAAACAGATCGCTATTGTTAGTAGCCATAATAAAATCTTATTTATAATTGGTCTAAACCAACCTGTAATGAAACTTACCAAAATTCCGAAAGGAATTGCAAATAAAATCGGATAAATAATCTTGATACCAATACTTCTGTAAATTAAAATATGAGTAATAAGCTCAAGGTATATAAATGTACCAATTATAAAGGCAATGGGGAATATTATATTGCCAGTAGAAATTTGAATTTCACTATTGCAAGTAGCTTTCACCTTCTTGCAAGTGTCTTTTACCAACTTTATTCCCTTTTCTTTTACTACTTTTGGACTTTTCAATTCATCACTGTCTTCATTATCTTTACTCATGGTATCTATATTCACCATATCTGTTTTTATGATATCTTCCTGTTCTTCTACTGCTTTTTGCTCACTTAACTGATCACCTTCTGTAGGTTTTGCATTAACAAGCTTATCTTTTTCTTCATTCGTACTTAAATCTTTCATTTTATCCTTCTCCACTTGTTCTTACCTTCTTTCGAAAATAATATTTCCCTTTCCATTAAAACTGTGTACATGAGCAACTGCGCCACTAATCATCGTAAATTGTGGTGGTTTATGACCAATATCCGCATCTAAAACAATCGGCAAATTCATACCACCCAGAACAGATAACACAGCTTCCGCATAAGTTGTTTCCGAATCACTATGGTACATCGCTGGTCTGCCAAATATAAAACCGGAAGCATGTTCAAACCAACCGGCTTCTTTGAGCTGCCACAACCCCCTTGTTAAAGCTTCGCTACCAAGGTCGTAACTTTCTAAGAACCAAAGAATTTTATCATTACGATATTTCTCGACAAATTCCTTCGTCTTATCAAATCTCGTTCCTACCAGGTTAAGCAAAACATCCAAGCACCCCCCAAGTGCCCTTCCGCTAAAATGTAATTCCAGTTCTTCACTAATACCCTCTGGATATAAATTAATCCATCGTGTATCTTGTTCCAGTACAAATTCTTCATATCCTGTTATTCTTGGTTTATAACCATCTTGAAATTGTTTGGAACTAGACTGAATAATATCTTCTCCCTCTAGGAGTTTGAGATTTTCAAAGAGTGAACTATGCCAGTTTTTCATCCCAAAGGAACTAAAATTATTCGAATATAGGGTGGCTGTATCTAGGTTCGTCGTTATGATATATAAGATTCCAGTAGTATCTGAAAAACCTTGTAACCATTTTGGATTATCTCGCAGAACGTTATAGTCCAAGTGCGAGAGCATTTCAACAAGATAATCTCCACCACTTGCTGCAATGATCGTACTAACCTTATCATCCTGATATAGTTGAAGCAATTCTCTTGCACGCGTGGGTCCATCCGAACTTCGACCTTTATAATTCTTCCTTACATTATCGGTAACCTTAACGGGATACCCCATTGCTTCAAAGTGTCGTATCCCATTTTCCAACCGTGCTAAATCAACTTCGGAATCAAAACCTGCTGAGGTTGCTGTTACACCAATCGCAAAGCCATTTTCCAGTTTTCTTGGAAATAACATGTTATTTCCTCCTAAAATAATCCATTTATTAAACAAAAATAATTCGTTCAAATTCCATTCACTAGTATAGCATTGTTGACAATATTTATCAATCATGTGCTTTAAGAATTTATTTTGTTAAATATGATTACAACCCAAACAATCCTTTTTTCTCAGTAATGGATTTTACTTCATATCCTGCTTCTGTAATCACCTCTTTCAGTGTTACATCATCAACGTCTACGCTTAAGTTTACCACTGCCTGATTTTTCTTAAGATCAACCTTTGCCTGTACTCCTTCTATTTCATTCAATACCTTTTCTACTCTTGCTTGGCAATGACCACATGTCATTCCTTCAACTTGTATAATTTTTTTCATTGATATACCTCTCTTTAATATGAATTTATTTTATTTTTTAATTTTATACTTCTTATAAGAAAGCTGGAACAAAGTATGTATCCTTGCTCCAGCCTCATAATTATAATCTGATTTTATCTTACTATTACAATCTGTTGATTCTCTCAATCGCTTCTAAAGTACTTTCATAAGTACCAAATGCTGTTAGTCTAAAATATCCTTCACCATTAGGGCCAAAACCAGACCCTGGTGTGCCAACTACATTCGCCTTAGCCAAAAGATAATCAAAAAATTCCCATGAAGTCATGCCCTTCGGTGTCTCAAGCCAGATGTATGGAGCATTAACACCACCGGACACGCTATATCCTGCTGACTGTAAGCCTTCACGGATAATCTTTGCATTGTTCATATAGTAAGCAATCTGCTCTTTGGTCTCTCTCTTGCCTTCCTCCGTATAAATTGCTGCTCCTGCTAGCTGTGTGATATAAGGTGCCCCGTTAAACTTTGTTCCATGACGTCTAGCCCATAGACTGTTTAACATAACCTCACCACATTTCAGTTCTTTTGGAACAACCGTAAATCCAAGTCTTGTACCGGTAAACCCAGCATTCTTAGAATAACTACGAATTTCAATTGCACAGGTCTTTGCCCCATCACACTCATAGATTGTATGAGGAACGTTGTCTTCAGAAATATAAGCTTCATAAGCGGCATCATAAATAATTACAGCACCAACTTTATTTGCATAATCCACCCATTTTTGCAATTCATCCTTGGTGATTGTGGATCCAGTCGGATTATTGGGGAAGCAAAGATATATAATGTCCGGTTGCTCCTTAGGAAGCTGTGGAGCAAAATTATTCTCCTTTGTACAAGGCATATAAATCACATTAGACCATTTGCCCGTATTTGCAATATATTCGCCTGTTCTTCCTGCCATAACATTGGAATCTACATAAACAGGATAGACAGGATCACAAACTGCAATCTTATTATCATCTCCAAAAATCTCCTGAATGTTGGCCGAATCACTCTTTGCACCATCACTTACGAAGATTTCATCAATTGCAATGTCCACACCTCTGGTTTTAAAATCATGTTTCGCAATTGCACTGCGAAGGAATTCATAACCAAGATCAGGTGCATATCCTTTAAAGGTTTCTTTGTTACCCATCTCATCAACTGCCTTGTGTAATGCATTGACAACGGAGGAAGCAAGTGGAAGGGTAACATCACCGATTCCCAAACGGATTATTTTCTTCTCTGGATTTGCCTCCGTATATTCTTTCACTTTTTTACCAATTGTTGAGAACAAATAACTCCCGGGTAGCTTCAGATAATTTTCATTAATTTTAAACATAATAATCAACCCTTTCCGGAAAAGCGTATGCGACTAAGGAATTTTATCTAATCAAGACAATTTTCATACTCTTATCCATCTATATAATATTTAATTCTTATGAATTACAAGGTTTACTAAAAGGTACCGCTAAAAACTTCAACAGCCGGTCCAGTCAAATATATATTATTACTTTTTTCATCGTATCGTATTTTTAAATCTCCGCCAAGCAAGGATACTGTTACCTCATTGTCAGTATATCCATTTAATATACTTGCCATTGCACTTGCACACGCACCAGTGCCACAGGCTAAGGTTTCACCAGAACCACGTTCCCATACACGCATCTGTATGTGGTTTCGATTGATTACTCGAACAAATTCAGTATTAACTCTCTCTGGGAATATCTCATGAAAATCAAATTTGGGTCCAATTTTATCAAGTTCCAGTTTTAAGGGATCCTCTACGTATACGACTGCGTGTGGGTTACCCATGGAAACACATGTAATCTCATAGGTTTCATCCCCTACAAGAATTGGCTCATTAATTATAATTTCTTTATCTGAATCAACTGGAATACTGGATGGTTTCGTAACAGGACTCCCCATATTCACAGTAACAAAGTTGACTTTACCGTTGTCCACAGATAATTCCAACTCTTTAATCCCACTCAACGTTTCAATTTTCAATGATGTTTTATCCGTTAATCCATGATCATAAACGTACTTACCTACACAACGAATTCCATTACCACACATCTTGCCTCTAGATCCATCATTGTTGTACATATCCATACAAAAATCTGCAACCTCTGAGGCTTTGATCAAAATTAAGCCATCCGACCCGATTCCAAAATGCCTATCACTAACCTTAATTGCCATATCGGGAATATTCTCTATTATAGACTGTGTGCAGTCAACATAAACATAATCATTTCCACATCCATGCATTTTCGTAAATTCCAATCAGAACACCAACCTTTCAAGGAAACCACATTATAAAACAATCATCAAAAGTAATTCCTCTTCTTAAATGTTTCATATTTCAAATCATTTTATGTCATTATAACAAAAACCTTCCATGTGGTAAAGCATCAATTTAGGCACTCAGCTCTGAAATGTAAACTTCTCTATATATAACTAAATTCACTCAAAACATTGATTGTGGAAAACTTTCACTTGTTTTATGAATTATCAAAAGGGAGCCTTTGCTCCATAGCTTTAATTGCTATTTTGCAAAGACCCCTGTTTAAGTTATCGATATTATAGAAGTGAGCAATGCGTCTATTTAATAAATTAAATTTTTATTGATAATATCTTTGAATATCCGCTATATACCTTTTGATTGTCAACCATTTTATAAGTCCTAACCTTATAATAATACGTTTTTCCTTTTGTCAGAGACTTATTTGTATAACTAGCACCCGTTGAAATAGTTATCAAATTATAGGAACCTGAGCTTGAGGTCGCTCTGTATAATTCATATCTATTTACTCCATTTACACTACTCCAGCTTATTTTAGTATTGGTTGATGACGATTTAGTAACTTTTATTGTTTTTGGGGCTGATGGATTATTTGTCCATTTCGTATATATAGTGGTATTCTTTGTAACTTTATCTGTTCCAAAGTTCCATTTTGTTTTAAATGTGGTCTCCTTATACCATCCTAAGAACGTATACCCTGCCTTTGTTGGATTTTTTGGAGTAGAAGCCAATTTATTATAATCAATAATTTTACTTGCAATTGTGGTTCCGCCATTGGTATTAAAACTCAACTTATACTTATTGATACTCCATTTAGCATATAACGTAATACTTCCAGTTACTTTATTCGTTGCAAAGTTCCATTTAGTAATGCAAACAGCATCTGAATACCAACCTCCAAAAGTATATCCAGTCTTTTGGGGTACCGCTGGTGAAGCTATAATTGTATTATAATTCACTGTTGTTTTTGCTACTGCGGTTCCACCCTGACTATTGAAACTTACAGTGTATTTATTTATAGTCCACTTTGCAAATAGTGTAATATTACTTGTTACTTTATCCGTAGAAATGTTCCATACATTAATACATGCCGCTTCTTTATACCAACCACCAAATGAGTAGCCTGTTTTATTTGGGTCTGCCGGTTTAATCAGTGTATTATTATATGCTACCGGTTGAGTATGAATCTCTGATCCACCATTTGTATTAAATGATACTTCCTTTTTCTCAGAAACGTTTACAATGCATGATGCCTCATATGCACCATTTTCTAACACTAGTGTTACGATTGCACTGCCGATTCCTGTTGTTTTAACATTACCAGTAGCATCAACTGTCACAATAATGTTATTACTGCTGCTCCAAGATACATTTGAATTCAACGATGTCAATGCAGTCAACTTATAGTTCTGTCCTTTGTACAGGTTTAAGTTAGATTTATCAATACTAACTATTGCCTTCGTACCAAGATAAATTGTTTTTATTGCACATACATAGGGAGCACCATCTACTTCTGCCCTTACTAATATTCTACCAGAAGAACTATTGAAAGGAATAGATAATTTACCCGAAGCTTTATCAATGGTCACATTCTTAATATCCGTAACAATGGACCAATTAATTTTGTTTCCTGTAACCTCTTTGCTGTATTGATCAAACACTTGAGCCCTAAACTGATAAGTTGTGTTTGTATTTTTAATCGGAATAAAATTATCTCCAACAATCGTTAATGAAGCAGCTTTTGAGTTTGTATAAACTGTTTTACTTCCGATTGATGCTCCAGCACCTACTGCTACATAGCTTGATCCATTCCAGGCGATACTTCTAGGCACAACCATTACATCACTCAGATCTTTAATCTCCCAAGAAACTCCATCCAATGAAGTCATTTCCTTACCATTGCCAATAATTAAATACTGATTCCCATTCCATACAATCTTAGCAGAAGAATCAATCGTTTGCTGACCTAAAGAATCATAAATATTTATACGAGAAATCTGCTGCCATTTTATGCCGTCTGATGACGTAAGTATTTTACAGCTTGATGTAAGTGCAATAAATGCATCATTTTTACAAGTAATGCTTGTAAATTCTTCATTAATTTGAGTTTTTTTCCAATTGACTCCATTATCTGAAGCTAAAACAGTAGTTTTACTCCCATCATATAAATTTGATGTACCAAACCCTACAATTTTATTATTATTACTTACGATTCCTTGTTCTATTGTACGTAGATTATAATTATAGACTTTTGTCCAATGATAGGAATCAATTGATGAATATATTTCACCAGAGTCTGTAACTGCAAAAAATCTATCTTTCACCCATTTTACGCCTGTAACCCAAGCCGTAGAATCATTAAGATTAGGTAAGGTGACATATGTCCAATCATCTCCATATTTTGATATTAGTAGTGAACCAAAACAAGAGCCTGCTACATATCGTTCCCCACTCCATGCAATACTCAAAATCCCCACTGATGATCCGCTATTTTTTACTTTAACCCACTTAGAACCATCATTAGAAGTTATAATAGTACCTTTATTTCCAACAGCTACAAACTTCCCATTGCTCCAGATTATATCCTCAAAAGCTTGTGCTGCTATACATGATACCTCTGTCCATTTTCTTGCATTTGTAGAATAGCCTACTCTATCTGTAACACCAAATATTTTATTGTTATATCTTATAATTGCATTAGGATTAGTAAATTTAAAGAGATCGTTTGCTTCACGATTCCACGTATAACCGTCATAGGAATAGAATATAGAACTATTTCCGTATGTTATAAAATAATCACCTGTAAAAAAGACTTTATATTTACAATCTAATGGTATGAATTTCCATTTCGATCCATTTTTAGAGACAATTACCCCATCTGAGGTACGTACTACAATTGTGTCCTTATTGCATGCAGAATTTTCGAGTCGTTGGTCAAAGTCTTGGTTAAAGCCACTTGAATCTACCCAATTTATTCCATCCTGTGATGTAAACATTCTTCCATACCATTCACTACCAAAGGCATAAAATTTCCCTTGAAAATAGCATACTGATGTTAATGTTATCGTTCTTCCTGAACCGGATGTTCTAGTTGTCCAATTTAATCCATCGCTTGAAGTCAGGATGCATCCATCACCTCCTACTGCAACAAAGATGCTGCCATTATATTCTATATCCATTATGTTATCGGTACTACCCGTTTCTGATTTATTCCATTTCAAACCATTCGTTGAATACATAATGATTCCATTATCAGCTGGAACATAGAATTTATTATTTAAAAACTTGATGCCATTTAACCTTTCACTAGAACCGGATTCTACTACAGACCAATCAGTTCCATTTGTTGATGTCCGAATAATTCCATAATCCCCTACTGCAACTAATCTACCTGATGAATTTGCTGCTATTCCAAGTAACGTATATCTGGTTATATCTTTATTATTTTGCCAGCCACTAACTATTTTATCTGAATCCTTAAATAAATAATTCAGTTTTGTTATTCCACCTTTGCTTCCTAATAGAAATAATGATTCATTATCATGAAAAACATTAAATAAGATATCACCGGTGTGATCATACATCTTCCAATTGATACCATTGGATGATATCATGACCCTTCCAAATAATGCTGTGGCTACATAATAATTCTTAAATTGCGTAATAGAGGTTAAGTCTAATGAATCACCAGGAGAAGAACCCAATGATCGATTAATCCAGTGCTTACCATCTATAGAAGTACATATGTTACTACCAACAGCTATAAACATAGAGCCATCCCACAAAATATCATTGAAATCTATATTGCAATCCCAATTTTCTATTTGTTCTACAGGTATTTTACTCCATTCCGTACCATCATTTGATTTTAAAATTGTATTACTATAACCTACAGCAAAAAACCAATCGCCGTTAAAAATTATTGATTTTAAATTCTCTGAGTTATCGTCATTGATTCTATCCCATTGTTGTGCATCATTAGATGCTAAAATTGCTCCATCTTCACAAATAGCAATATATTTACCTTTCCCATAAGTTATTTTATTTATTGAATATTCTATACTATTACATGTCCAATTAACTCCATCCAGGGAAATCGCAATTTTCCTATAACCAACTGCAATAAACTTATCATTAGTATATATTACATTCAAAAATTCCCCCTCAACATCAGCTCTTTCCCATGTATTTCCGTCACGAGAATAAATAATATCTCCCCATCCAGCAACAACGTATAGACCATTATTGAAGCATCCTGACTTCAAATCATTGTTCGTTATTCCAAACTGTAATTCTTTACTGATTCCATTTCCAGACACAGATATATTATCTTTATCGCCAACTGCAATATAGGTACCGTTCTTAATAACAAAGTCATTCAAATTACTAATAATATTTTGTTGATTTTTATTTGATATTATCGCAGTCCAATTCACAAGATTATTCGAAGTATAATAATGGTTGTTACCATCTCTCTTCATCATTATGTATTTACTGCCATCAAAAATAATTCTATTGCAGTTTTTAGGAATGTCTGACTCTATGGTATCCCAATTATAACCATCACTAGAAATCATAATTTCACTATTTCCATATGTAACTACATACTTTGTACCATCCCATATAATATCTTGTATATACTCTGCAGAGCTATCACTAAAATCTTTTTGGTAAACTAATTCCCAATCCTCTCCATTAGTTGAGTTTAAGATAAAATTGCAATTCGAGTTATATCCAATCAAAGTATATGAATTGCCCTTATATATTACCTTACTTACATTAGTGGAACCACTTTCCATAATTTGTTTATCTGCTAGATCTCTTAAAGACTGACTAAACACTTTCTTCCAAATGTATCCATCTTCAGAAGTCCATATTTCCCCACTTGATCCAGCTGCAATAAATTTTTCTTCGTTCTAAGTTATACTATTAAAGTTAGTGCCTAACGAATAAAGTATATCTTGGACTACGCCATCAATTTTCTTTATTACATGTCCGCTTGTTGCTGTTGGTTTATCCCAATTGATTCCGTCAACTGAAACTAATATGCTACCACGATCTCCAACTGTTACAAACTTCTTGCCATTCCATGTGATTGCATTTAAATTATCATCTACGTCCGATTCTCTAATTGTCCAATTTAGTCCATCCTCTGAGGTTCTTATAATTCCAAAGTCCCCCACAGTAACATATAAATTAGCCCCCGACACTATGGCGTTAAGGCTACCAATACAAATATCTTTATTTTTATTGAAAACTAGCGATTGAGGTAATTGGATAGAATTATTTGATATTGAATTTGAATCTGCAAATGCATGATCGGGTAGACTTGTCAGAACTAATAATGAAATAAAAAAACACTTTCTTACTATTGCTTTTATATTAAAAAGACTTTTCATTTTTTATCCTTTGTAAATGTGCAGAGATTAATCTCTATACATTTTCCTTCCTTAGTTATTTGTTTTCGTTATTTATACCATTAAAATCTGAACTTTCATAATCTTGCAATAATAATAGCCATTTCAATACATTGTACCATTATTTTCCTTGTTTTTCAACATTATTCCACTTTGCTCAGCTCTGAAAGGTACATATGGTTAAGCATTACTTTAGCCAATTAACTTCAACAAAAAACACCGGTTAAGGTAAATTCATTTTCCTTAACCGGTGTTTTAATATTAATATATAAACAATATCAATCATAAGAACTTGATATTATTATGTTTCACAACATACTTTAGATTCCCGTTATATTTATGAATAAAACATTTTAAGTACCATTTCTGACATTTCTATCAAATTCGTACCGCTATCCATACTTGTTTTCTGCAAATATCTATGGGCTTCTTCTTCCGTCATATTGTTTCGATCCATTAATATTAATTTGGCTTTCCTGATTAACGCTTTTTCTTCCTCCGTCCGTTCCTTGGGTCGATCTTTTTCCTTCTTTTTCTTACGCTGATACTGATACGACATCATTTGCAGGGTATTTAATAAATCTTGCGTCTTTATCGGCATAGGCAAACAGACAATGTTACTATCCTGACAAAATTCCAATTTCTCAGGTGAGGCAATTAGTAGCATTTCAAAACCTTTCGGTAAATAGTTATTCAGTTCACTATAATGCATATCAGAAAATCGGTAACCGCATACGACAATTCCTTCATCTAAATCATTCGCCATTGTTATCACTTTTGATCCTAATGAACATGCATCGCTACAGTTAAAACCATTTCTGACAAGTACATTTTTAATATTATTAGCATCCTCTTGTTTGGGAAAGCCAACTATTATACTATACACATCTGCCCACCTCCATTCTTTCTAAAACGAAATTACATGAGATGTTCACACTAAATACGGTATAAATATTGATCAATTTCCCATGGGGTAACTTGGGTACGATAATTATCCCATTCTAATTTCTTGGCTTCAATGTACTTCTTACTTACATGTTCGCCCAGAACATTCTTCATAAAATCATTATTTTCTAACTCTAATATTGCTGCATCTAAATTCTCAGGAAGTCTTTCAACTCCTAAAGCAACCCTCTCCTCATTGGTAAGTGCAAAAATATTCTTATCTACACTCTGCGGAGGTGTAAGTTCATTTCTTATACCGTCCAAACCAGCTGCAAGACAAACAGCAAGTGTTAAATATGGATTTGCAGAAGGATCTGGGCAACGTAATTCTAATCTAGCAGAACTGCCACGACCCGAAGGAACACGAATCAATGGACTACGATTTGAAGCAGACCAAGCAATATAAACCGGAGCTTCAAAGTTCGGAACAATTCTCTTATATGAATTAACAAGAGGATTCAAGATAGCAGTCATGCCTTTTACATGCTTCATAATACCAGCCATAAAGTGATACGCTTCTTTACTAAGACCTAATTTGTCAGAAGGATCATCAAAAATATTTTTACCTTCCTTTTTAAGGGACATATTAACGTGCATACCAGAACCGTCAACACCAAATTTTGGCTTTGGCATAAAAGTAGCGTGAAGTCCATGGCGTTTTGCAATGGTACGTGCTACTAACTTAAAGGTCATTATATTATCTGCAGTCGTTAATGCATCACTATATCGAATATCGATTTCATGCTGTGCAGGTGCTACTTCATGATGAGAAGCTTCCACCGTAATTCCCATGTCCTCAAGTGTAAGAACGATATCTCGTCTTGCATTTTCTCCAAAATCCAATGGACCCAAATCAAAATATCCTGCTTTTTCATAGGTCATCGTTGAAGGCTGACCATTTTCTTCCATATTAAATAAGAAGAATTCCAATTCCGGACCAACATCAAAGGAATATCCCATATCTTCAGCTTCTTTAATCACATTCCTCAAGATATATCTTGGATCCCCTTCAAACGGTTTATTATCAGTGGTGTATACATCACAAATAAAACGAGCAACTTTTCCTTGCTGTGGCCTCCATGGGAATGTAACGTAAGTATCCAAATCCGGATATAAATACATATCTGATTCTTCAATTCTTACGAATCCTTCAATGGAGGATCCATCAAACATACATTGGTTATTTAATGCTTTTTCTAATTGTCCCGTAGTAATGGCAACATTTTTAAGATTGCCGAACATGTCCGTAAATTGTAGACGTATAAACTCTACATCATCTTCTTTCACCATTTTAAGAATTTCCTGTTTCGTATAATGCTTCATTTTCACCACTCCTTACTTATTTGTATGAGATATTAATATGATATATGAAAACAAAAAAAGGACAAAGTTTCCATACGTCGGAACACCTTTGTCCATATTATCTACGATAATAACAGCAGAACTGCCAATTTGTCAATATGAATTTCAAGGTGTTTCCTAATTGTATCTAACATATAGTTTACTGTATTCTATCTCTTTAATATTATACAAGTATTGACATATGTGTCAATATGTAACTAATTATAATTGTTTATCAATTAAATTCATTTTTAATTAAGTAAATCTCATAATTTTTACCAAAATATTTCTACATAATGCACAATATAAATTCAATTGAAAATTATATTTTTGTGATATATACTAAAATAAGATCGGAGAATAAAGGGGGGGACTTACTTTGAAGATTGAAGAAATTTCTGTCGGTGGTTCGGTAGAACTTGATGTAAGATGCAACGGAAAATTTATGAATTTTCGGAGTGATGTTGTAGTAATAAAGGAGAAATCAATATTAATTAACTGCATTAAAGTTGGGGAGCAAAAAATAGGTTTTACTGACCAGTGTTATATCAATTTTCTTTACAAGCAAGAGGGCAAAGTATTTATATGGGAAAATACTGCTGTATCACTGATTAAAATTAATGGGGTTGTTTATCATAAGATTGATTTGCTGGGGGAAGGCATACAATACAACCGAAGAAATGCTTATCGTTTATATATCGGTGAGGAAATGCCTATCTATATGAATACTGTATCAGGATTGACCGCTATGTCCGTTCTTATTAAAGATATTAGCGAAACGGGTATTGGCTTTATTTTTAAAGAAGAATTAAGTACAGATCGTATCTTTCGATTTAAATTTAAGGACGAAAAAAGAGTTATAGATTTATCAGGGATGATTATCAGAAAAGAATATCTTGACCATCTGAAATCTTATCTATATGGTGGAAAATTCAACGAGAAGAATGCTATTCTCAGCAATTATATCGTAAACAAACAAAGTGAGGAACTAAAGAGACGTAGCTCTTATTATTCATCGTCATTATCCCGTAGCATATTAGTAAAATAACAATAGATTATCCATATTATTAAGTTAATATAACGTGCTAATTGTTAAAATTCCAAAACGTATTAAATAATAAGTGCTAATTGTTAAAATGTAAAATTCCAAAACGTGTTAAATAATAAGTGCTAATTTTTAAAAATGTTAAATTCCAAAACGTGTTAAATAATAAGTGCTAATTTTTAAAATGTTAATTTATAAAACGTGTTAATCAACACATTAAGGGAGTAATATCTCCTCTGTATGAAACTACATGGAATATAAGATCTATCATCCATAGAATTTCTTCAGAAGAAATTACTCCCTCTTATTATGCAAAAAATTTATATTATTATAGCATAGGGCGTCATAAGTCATCCATATAGTAAATTAATGAGTATGTACGCATATATATGCAGATGCGCAGACCGGCCTCATGCGGTTGCACTATGCCGCATGTGGGTAAGGCAAGTCATCTGTATATATATGCGCACATACTCATTTTTCACCCTAAATCTGACTTATGACACACCAACTATTTCTTTGCATCATTCTTTTGCATCATTCTTTTGCATTATTCTTTTACATCATTCTCTTGAATATGAGTTGCTGCAACTTCAGCAGAATTTTCAACTGTTGGAGCCACAAGCTGTAAAGACGATTCCGCGTTCTCAGTTAATTTCACCCCAAGCTTCTCCATTGTTACAAACCGAAGAAGAGTATCTAAAATCGTGCTGCTGCTTCCTGCTCCGTCTTTATCTCCACCGCCCATATTTACAACAGTCTTAGGAACAATATCTACTTTTGCACTCTTAATTGCGTCGGATAATTTATCTGTTACTTCTTGAATTACTCGGTATTCAGCTCCACCATATGCTTTAACCTGTGCATCAATTGCTTGCGCTTTCGCCAAACCAACATTCGATTCCTTGGAAGCTTCTGCTTCACCTTCTAAAGTAATTCTAGAAGCATTCGCTTTTGCAAGGGCAACAATCTGATTAGCTTCCTGCTCTGCCTTGCTCGCTAGTGCTGCACCACTGTTACGCTCAATTTCAATCTGAATCTTGGACTTTGTGAGGTAACTCTGTTGCTCTGCGATTGCCTCTGCCTCGCGAAGAGATTTTTCACTTTCTGCAGCAGATTGTTGTTTCTGATAGGTAACCTTCTTTTCTTCTGCTATCTGTCTTTCACGTAATTGTGTTAAAATATTTTCAATCTGAATATCCGCTACTTGTGATTTTGGAGTACCAATTAAAACTTCCTCTAATTGAAGGTTGTATTTTGCAAACTTCAACTTCATCTCACCAAGAGCTCTCTCACGGATTTCACTACGTTCCTGAATGAGTTCGATTAAAGTCTTAGTCTGCGCAACATCTTTAAAATATGCACTTACCAAAGGATCAAGAGACTGATTAACCAGCATGTTGATATCACCAAAACGTTGGATTACCCAAGGTGCCTCTTTGTAATCAATATGCATTACTACGGATAATGGAAGGGAGGGCTCAAATGCGTCCTTTGTTATAATATCAACCTCTGTTAGGTTCTCATCATATTTATGTGAACCAATTTCTTCCTTGTTCCATTTTAAGATAATATTAATTGTTGGAACAAGTACCACTTTACCTGCATCCGTATTGAATGCATATTTACCAGGCATTAATGGTTTCTCTAATACACCCTTACAGCCTTTGGCAACCAATTCACCATGCTTATAATCCGAACCTGTTGTATCAATCCCTTCCAAGCCAAAGAACGAAACAACAACTCCAACATATCCAATCGGTACCACTGTCTTTGGTCTAAATTCCACCGTTGCAAACAATCGATTAATATAATAGGTACCATCTGTCAATACCTGAATCTGTTTACCACGTCTACCATTTAACTCAAGAAATTTCTCCGGATCCTGGAAGCTAGCATGATCTTCTCCTACATACGGAGCAATAATTTCTCCATCCTGAAGTGAAAGACCATCATGTACGGTCACAATACCCATGACATCACTTCCTTCAGAACTATTACCCATAATAATAACCGGATTGAAGGCATTTCTTTCAAGCAAGGTCTTCTGCATGCTTACTAATTCCAAACGCTCACTCTTAGAGCTATTAAATATTGCTTTAATTTCTCCCGGTGTAATTACCATAAACTGTGCTAAGTTTATAGCATATGTACCTTCTCTTAAAATTCCACGCTGTGGGCCTCTTTGACCACCATTTTTCAAGAAACCTGTTACATCTTGAAAATTGTTCGCTTCCGGTATTACTTTACCTAACGTCTGTATCGGTGCAAGTGGTTTACCATCACGAGCAAAGATATAAGCAATCTGTCCCTGGGGTATCGTAATCAGCGGATACTTATGAAGCTTATACATTAACGCCGTTTTAAAATGAATACCACCACGAAGTAAAGTTGGAGAATAACCCGCTTCTCCGTTTAGCGCAATAATGGAATCCTTAAGTGATCCTTTAAAACTCCACCATTTTTCTACTACTGCTACCTGATCTGACGAAATCACACGTAGACCTAAGATAACAAATATTAATAAATACAATACTACTACTACCCCAATTACAATTAATAAAATAAGTGCCCCTGGATTATCCATACTATTCTTCACTTCTTTCTTTAAGATTTATTTATCACAATATCTAATATACTAATATTTATAATATATTACAATATGTTCAAATTAATATTCGATTAGAATGTGCTTATAAATAATATTATATTTCCAAGGAATTAATACCTTAAGTACCTTTATTTTTTTTATATGCATCATAATAATCCCTTAAAAGACGCATATTTTAATAGTATGATTTTTTAAAAAGATGGACTATCGTCTATCATTTGGGTTATCTTATAAAAATGCTATATAATAAGAAATATATCTTTATTAATGGACAATTTTCATGTAATATACAAAATGAATTAATTACCTATAAACCCACAAGGAGTACAACATGAAATTAAGCAACAGGAGCAAATTGGGTGCCACGCTACTTTTAATAAATGCCTCAATCTACATTGCTTTCTCCCTCTATACACCATTTTTAAGCGCCTTTTACTCCAAATCCGGATTAAATGCTGTTAAAATCGGCATTCTTCTTACGATTGGTCCTTTGGTTGCCATCTTCATACAACCGCTTTGGGCAATACTAAGCGATAAGACTGGTCACCGTAAATTGATTTTATGTTTGGTTATCCTCGGAAGTGGCTTTTCCATGCTAACTTACTATGTTGGTCATTCTTTTCTTTCTTTTTTTGCAGCTGCATTAATGCTTTCCATTTTTAGTACATCGATTATTCCGTTAAATGATGCGATAACACTACGCCTTGCACGAAAGAATGGATTGGATTTCTCCATTATAAGAATGGGTGGAACAGTGGGATTTGCGATTGTAGTTATAATTGCAGGTATAATCGTTAAGAAAAATCCAGAAATCCAGTTTGTATTAGGCTTTTTAGGTTATATGATCTTGCTATTCTTTGTGTTCAGACTTCCAAAAGATAATAAAAATTCCAAAGATGCAGGTAAGATAGTACCTTCTGCACAGGTTTTAACAAACAAAGTAGGATTTTTTAATATATTCGAATCAAAACAGGTTTATTTTATGTTAGCCTTTGCTTTTATAACTCAGGTCGGACTTAGCTTCCACGGAAGTTTTGTGGGTGTATACGCATTAAAATTAGGCTTAAGCGAAGACAAAATTGCAGTCATAAATTGCTGTGCCGCCTTAAGTGAAATCCCTGTATTATTCTTTATCAACAAATTAATGCGTAAGATTAGTACTATGAAGCTAATCGCAATGGCCAGCTTTCTCCTTGGCATTCGTATGTTTATCGTTACGGCTGGAGGGATTGGTTTTATAATAATTGCACAGTTTCTACATGGCTTAACCTTTATGATCGTTTACTACAGCATTGCAGTCTATATCAGTAAAAAAGTAAAATCACACAACCAATCTAAAGGTCAAAGCATATTAACTATTATTCAAACCGGTATCGGAAGTATAGTTGGCAATATCGTAGGAGGATATTTGGTAGATAGCTACGGTTTGAGTTTGGCATATCAATATATGGGTGCACTTATAATAATATTATCCTTAATGATTATCACCTCACAATTATTATACCGAAGCGTTACAAAGGAGAAAGATTAGGTAAAATGATATGGGACAATGACCAGGGATGATAAGAAAAAACTTATGGGTCGCATAAACAAATAAAAACCACCGATTGACATATAGTATTATTATAGTGATTTTCAAGAAATCATCTAAATAATTCTTATACCAATAGATGGTTTTAATACAATGATCTTAAAAATGTATATAATAAAAGTACTTTTTTAAAATCATCTAAAAATATTTATTCTGATATGTGTTTTTACAATTCCCGTAATACCAAGTCTGTAATACCTGGATTAATTCCCAATTCAACTCGTAATACCTTTGTATGCCTTCTATAATCATTCTGAACCATATCTCGTAATCCCGTACCACTATGATAGCCATGAATGATTCTAATTCGATATACACTATTGTTCGCTCTCTTTAATTGGCTTTCTATACAAACTTTCGCTTGTTGCTTTGTCATCCCATGTAAATCCAGTTCTATAATTCCAGAATTTAATGCTTTCATATCGATTGCTTTGCCTTTATAAAGTCTGCTAATTTCTTATCTGATAATAGGATATGATTCATAAGCCAATCTGTTAATTCAGCTAATGTGTCTGTGTAGAAATCCTGTGGAGTATTAATTTCAAAAATCGTTGTATTAAATACTTTATATCGCAAATGATTATGTTGACTGGCATGTGCTTCAATATCAGTATAATCATATTTCAACATTAAGCTTTCTTCATAGTCAAAGTGTAGCTTAATATAATCTTCCAATCGTATAATTATCTCAACAATGTTAAAATAACTAAAATCATGTTCTTCAATCATCTGAGATACCTCATTCATTATTGCAATTAATTCCTTGTGCTGTTCATCAATTGTGGCATACCCCACTGAATAAGCATCGCTCCACTGTATCATCCTATTGCACTTCCTTTTCCTAAATCAAAATCACAACTTGGTTTTCTGTTTTATTCGACAGCTTTAGATTATAATAGTTCATTTATTAGTTTGTTGCAAGTACTTTAAAATGTAATTTAAAGGAGCTTGTGCTCCAATTTGCCTTGGAATCCACAAGCTCCTAACTTATAATTAAAAATCCAACCTATTATCTACCAAACTCGGATAATATTAACTCTTTATTACGATCTTGCGCCATCTGGATACTCCAACGGTTCACAAAAAGTAATAATGGATTGCCTTTTAAATCTTTTATCTTTTTTGTATCTGAAGAAACACTAAGCTTACTGACATCGATGTCCTTATTCTCAATCCAACGGATATACTCATAAGCCAGAACATCCATACGAATTTCCACACCATATTCGGTTTCTAGACGGAATTTCAACACATCAAATTGCAATGTACCAACAACGCCTACGATAATTTCCTCCATACCAGTGTTGTACTCCTGAAAAATCTGAATAGCACCTTCCTGAGCGATCTGAGAGACTCCCTTTAAAAATTGCTTTCTTTTCATAGTATCTACCTGACGAATCTTTGCAAAATGTTCCGGGGAGAAGGTTGGTATTCCCTCATAGGTAAACTTTTGGTCAGTGGAGCAAAGTGTATCACCAATGGAGAAGATACCGGGATCGAAAACGCCGATGATATCTCCAGCATAAGCCTCTTCTATGATTGTTCTTTCCTGTGCCATCAACTGCTGAGGCTGGCTAAGTCTTATTTTCTTATTACCCTGAACATGATTTACCTCCATACCGGCAGAAAACTTACCAGAACAAATTCTCATGAATGCGATTCTATCTCTGTGAGCCTTATTCATATTCGCCTGGATTTTGAAAACAAAAGCCGAGAAATCATTGGCCATAGGATCAATTACTCCCTCTGAAGATTTTCTGGGAAGTGGTGAAGTAGTCATTGCCAGGTATTGTTTTAAAAATGCCTCAACTCCAAAGTTTGTGAGCGCAGAGCCAAAGAACACTGGAGTTAATTTGCCCTGCAGAACTAAATCCAAATCAAACTCACTGCTGGCACCATCAATTAGCTCAATTTCTTCTGCCAAAGTAGCATGATTTTCTTTGCCTATTAATTCATCCAGAGTAGTGTCACCGATTTCAACTTCTACGGTTTCCACTTCCCTCTGTCCATTATTCGCCGCATAGAAACGGGTGATATGCTTAGATTCTCTATCATAAACGCCTTTAAAGTTTTTGCCAGAGCCAATCGGCCAATTAATAGGGCAGGTACGAATTCCCAAAACCGATTCTATTTCATCCAACAATTCAAAGGTATCTCTGGACTCACGATCCAATTTATTAATAAATGTAAAAATAGGAATGCCACGCATAACGCATACCTTAAAAAGCTTTTCTGTTTGATTCTCAACACCCTTAGAAGCATCGATAACCATGACTGCGGAATCCGCTGCCATCAAGGTACGATAAGTATCCTCCGAGAAGTCCTGATGTCCCGGGGTATCTAGAATATTAATACAATAACCATCATAGTTAAACTGCATAACTGAAGAGGTAACAGAGATACCTCTTTGCTTTTCAATTTCCATCCAGTCAGAAACCGCATGACGATCTGTCTTCTTTCCCTTTACAGAACCCGCTAGATTTATCGCCCCTCCGTACAAGAGCAGCTTTTCTGTCAGTGTAGTCTTACCAGCATCCGGGTGAGATATTATTGCAAATGTCCTTCTTTTCTTTATTTCATCGGTATAATTACTCAAGGTAAATCCTCCAAACTTTTTATCAAACTACTCCATAATATATTATAGGCAAGAACATTGTCAAGATACCGAGTGGCGAAACATGAATAAGATTAATAATAAACTCGATAAAACAACAATATAAACTGCATTAATACCTGTATCCTCATAGTATACCAATATTATATGGAATTTAAAATAGATATTAATGTGGAATGAATTATTCCAGCTCTATTCTCGCCTGTTTATTGAGCCATCCACAATCATCTACATCTAAATAGCTCCATATATATTGTTGAACATATCCGGTCATGTGGAGATCATACGGTCCATAAATATAGTCCAAAACGCTTCCGTCAACAAGTTTTACTGAAATTAATCTACTTATATTATTGTGATTTTTTACACTAGTTTCCTTATCATTTTCGATCGAATCAGGATTAATAGACTTAATTCCATTAAGAATATTTAATAACTTTTCTTTAGACAAATCATCCGTTAATATTACTGTAGGGATATTATTATCCTCAGAATATTTATCCTTACCAATTACGATCTGTTTAATATCTGATGCCCCTTTAATACCATAGATGACCCGTAAAACGTCCGAATATCTATACATGTTACAATATTCCAAAAACCTTAACTTATAATATTGACCAGCCTGTTCCATAATCAAATACTGAAGTGCTAATCCGCCTTTTGATTTATAAAATGTTATAGAGTCATCTTTAGAATACATATCACCTTTCAAATCAGAGAGTTTATTATACTCTCCTCTTGTCATTGAAACATACTGGTACACCGCATTCCTACCCTCAATTGAAACTATTCTTTCTTTACTTGAACATTCAATCACTTGATGATTATATATCCAAAACATTCCCGCTCCAATTAATATAATCATGCAAGCTGCAACAGCAAATACTATTTTTGCAATATTTGCAAATTTTTCTCGAGTTTTTAATTCTTGCTTACAATATTTATTTACATCAGTTATTAAATCATCAGCTATATTCCCTATCTTTTTAGACAATTCTTCAGACATCATAGTTCGATCCCTTCTTTCTCCAAAAATGCCCTTAATTTATTTCTTGTTCTATATAAAATAGACGTAACTTTATTCTCATTCATATTAAAAAAAATTGCTATATCGCTAATTGATTCAAAATACCAATACCTTTTAACAAAAATAACTCTAGCAAGCTTTTTTTGCTTATATAAAAAACGTGTAATAGCTTCTTCAATTTGAGTGCCTTCCAAAACACTCTCTACGCTTGCCATCCCATTTACGCAGTCTTCTAGTTCATCAAATGAAACGGATACATTAAAATCCCTCTTACCAGCTGTAAGATATTCATATTTTTTTAATGCTAAATTTCTAGCTACTTTTGACAAGTACGCAGAAAAATTATGTGGCTTGTTTGGCGGTATATTATTCCATACTGTTAGATATGTATCATTCAAGCATTCTTCTTTGTCCTCAATATTAGTAATAATATTACCTATGATATATCTACATAACTTTCCGTACTTCATATTGGTTAAACTTATTGCCGATTCGTCTCTTTTAAAATACAAATATACAAGTTCTTCATCTTCCATTTATCCTCTCCCTCTATTATCCTTTAATAATAAGTACGGATATTTCTTATAATATTGCACAACTCAGTAAATTATTTTAACGTTATTTTAACTTTAATTAAAGTTCATAGAGAATAGTTTAATTAGGTGATATACATCACTGCATAATCAAAGAGGTTTATCAGAATTATAAAGAGCAGTAAATATATTTTTTGTTACTTTAATACGTAAAGTGAAATATTTTTCACTTTTTTGATATATAACTCTCACTATTATACAAATAGTTACAACAGTCAATCAATAGCATGACCTGTTATTTTCAATAAATTTTGTTTGGATGAATTAGGTCAGTATATTAAATGCGTAATCCTAGATTATTCATCTAGTTATTTCTAACGGTGCTTCGCACCGCATTGTTACTGGTTTTGTTCTGATTTTAACTTTCACCTAAAAAGTGAAGCACAATTGCATAGAAAAAAGACTCATCCTTT